>Ga0272443_10001682_pt1 | contig 31126 bp, 25 predicted proteins | sample SSMAcet12_FD_193581 | JGI IMG/M metagenome (GOLD analysis project Ga0272443, IMG submission 193581) | Marine sediment archaeal communities from Little Sippewissett salt marsh, Falmouth, MA, United States - SSM-Acet-12 | ecosystem: Environmental > Aquatic > Marine > Wetlands > Sediment ... | reverse complement strand
CAGACAGGGGTGTTGTGAATAACGTATATCCGATCCCGGCAAATGATCATCTGATCTTTGAACTGAATCTGATGGATGAAGCAACGATCACTGTGATTGATCTGACCGGGAAACCCCAGATACAGAAAAAGGTTCCTGCCAGTGAGAAACTGATTTATTTCGATGTGGCACATCTGCCTGAAGGCCTTTATCTGTATAAGATAGAGAGCGGTGACGCAGTAACTGTCGAATCATTTATTATCAATCGTTAATTGTTCGCTGAAGGAAAAAAAGCCCAACCCGGAACAATCAAGAGTTGGGCTTTTTTTTAATTCTTTGCATGTGGTTTATTCATCACTGAATGAAGTTTAAGTCTCATCATATCACATTCGTGATTATCGCATCTGTCCTACTTTTCCTGTTCATCAGGTCGAATGCTCAGACATTGAGGATTTTACCGCTGGGGAATTCCATCACTGCAGGAACCGACGGGGATCCTCCCCAGGAAGGACTCAGGATCGCCTACAGGTTCACCCTCTATTCACTGCTCACATCTGCAGGATATGATTTTGATTTTGTAGGGCATGGCTGGAGCGGATATGACATCTTTCCTGATGCCAATCACGGCGGGATCCCCGGAACGAGGGACCAGTATCTGGTGCGGTTGCTGCAGGATGGCTACGATGAACGTTGGGAAGTGCAGATTACCCCCGGGGGACAGCCATACCTGGATGTGTATCCGGCCGATATTATCCTGTTGCATATCGGTACAAACGACATCACCCATGGTGAAGGTACAAGTCCCGTCTCGGTTGCTCAGATACTCGACCAGATTGATTCATGGGAAGTGAGGACCGGCAACAGGGCCATTGTTTTTGTCGCCAGGATCCTTAATAGAAAGGTCTACAGCCTGGAAACAACTCAGTTCAATAATAACGTTGCGGCCATGGTGGCTGCCCGGAACGATCCGGATATTATGATGGTGGATATTGAAAATGGTGCCGGGATCAATTACTTGACGGATATGCAGGATGACGGGATCCACCCGTATGAATCGGGATATACAAAAATGGGACAGAAATGGTTTGAAGCCATCCAGTCGCTTAATGAGCCGCCCTATTTTACTTCATCACCGGTGAAGGATGCGATTGAAGATGAGCCCTATTCTTATACGGTGACCGTTGATGACGATAATCCCATGGACGAACTGACCATCATCGCAGGGTCAAAGCCTTCATGGTTATCATTTACTGATTTCGGAGATAAGTCAGGACTCCTTTACGGAACTCCCGGAGATGCGCATGTAGGTGATCATCCGGTATCGCTGATTGTTTCTGATGGAAAAGAAATCGCAACGCAAAATTTCACCATCCGGGTATCCAATGTAAACGATCCACCCCGGATCACAGGTCAGCGTGCACTTGAAACAGATGAGGATGTTTCTGTTACATTATACAAAGAAGATTTTACAATAGAGGATGTTGATAACCCGCCATCAGATCTGGCTTTGATTATCCTGGATGGAAATCATTACAGTAAGCAGGCGAACAACGTCATTCCTGACCAGAATTACAATGGCATGTTATCGGTGAATGTGCGGGTAACGGACCAGATAGACACAAGTGACATGTACTATGCCTCATTACAGGTAAATCCTGTGAATGACCCTCCTGTGATCATCGGACAGAAACATGCCCTGGAGGTCAAGCAGACCTATACGCTTGAGATCCAACCGGGAGATCTGAATTACATTGACATTGACAATAATGTGGGCGAATTGTCCGTGATCCTTTTACCAGATCCTGATACCATCTTCCTGGTTAAAGGGAATCAGCTGACACCGTTCAAGGATACCATCGGAACCGTGGAAGTTATTGTGATGCTGGATGACGGGGAAGATACAAGCAACGAGTTCTCATTGCAGGTGGATATCCTTCCCCAGTTCAGCCCTCCCAGATTTACGACGACACCACCTGAGGAGGCGTATGTTAACAAGTCCTATTTCTATGTTGCGGACGCGACCGATCCGGACGGCGATGCATTGTCATATCGCACCACCACTCTGCCCGACTGGCTGGAGTTCAATGCGACCCTGAAACTTCTCGGGGGTGTCCCCTCTGTCCAGGATACGGGTTGGGTATGGGTTGGAATCGAGGTATCTGACGGACGGTATGCGGTGGAGCAGCTCTACCGGCTTGAGGTAAAATTATACACATCAGCAGGATCTGATAAAGAGTTTGATATAGATCATCGTGAAGGAACAGGATTGATCAGGAAGTTGTACCCTGTTCCCGCCGGAGACAGGATCCATGTATCGCTCGCGAAAGAACGTGGTTATTATGTTCAAATCATCGATATCTCGGGAAAAATGCTGAATGGTTTTTCCAACAATGATCATGTGGGATCCGAATTCGAAATTGATTTGAATGGCTTTGATCCGGGTGTCTATTTCATCCGGGTTTTCGATGAAGAGCGTGTTGATACCAGAAAATTTGTAATAAACCGGTAAGGCTTTTGAAAGACTAATATGCTGTTCAATTCTCTTCAATTTATTTTCTTCTTCCCGATCGTCGTAGCGCTGTATTTCGCACTGAATCCGAAATACAGGTGGATTCTCCTGTTGGTTGCCAGCTATTATTTCTACATGTGCTGGAACTACAAGTATGTGTTGCTTATCGTCACTTCAACCGTGATTGATTATATCGCAGGAATTTTGCTTTACAGGGCGCGAAGGAACAACTACCGGGTTCTGTTTTTGTTGATGAGTCTTTTCACCAATCTGGGATTGTTATTCTTTTTCAAGTATTTTAATTTTTTCAGCGACACGATCAATGTAATATTCAGTCAGTTTAACATATTTTACCGGACACCCACATACAACTACCTGTTACCTGTTGGAATATCCTTCTATACTTTCCAGACATTAAGTTATACCATAGATATTTATAAACGAAAACGGGAACCAGAATACCACTTCGGTAAATTCGCCCTGTTCGTTTCGTTCTTCCCGCAGCTAGTTGCCGGACCGATAGAGCGTTCTGTGAACCTGCTTCCACAGTTTCATAAAAATTTCAAGTTTGACTATGATCGGGTGAAAAACGGAATACTGCTCATGTGCTGGGGATTTTTCAAAAAGGTGGTCATCGCCGACCGGCTTGCCGAGTATGTGAATCTGGTATATAACAATGCTGCGGATTATTCCGGGATACAGCAGGCAGTGGCAACAGTGTTTTTCTCCTTCCAGATCTATTGTGATTTTTCAGGTTATTCTGACATTGCCATCGGCTCTGCCCTGATCATGGGATACAATCTGATGACCAACTTCAGGCGACCTTACCTGGCGCAGAATATAAGGGAATTCTGGCACAGATGGCACATTTCGCTTTCCACCTGGTTCAGGGATTACGTCTATATACCCCTGGGAGGGAACCGGGTGGCCAAATGGCGGTGGCAGGCCAATGTTTTTGTCACATTTGTTGTGAGTGGCCTGTGGCACGGTGCGAACTGGACCTTTATCATATGGGGTGCACTGCACGGTTTTTACCAGGTATTCTCAATCTGGATCCAGCGAACAACGGAATCATTCAATAAATTCCTCCGCCTGGACCGGGTCCCTGCTCTGCTTAAAACACTCCGCATCATCAAAACGTTTCTTCTGGTGTATCTGGCCTGGATATTTTTCAGGGCCAATTCTTTTGATGATGCCATGCTCGTTTTGAGAAACATGTTCCGGTTTGAACCGGGGACAGTGGTCAATCTTTTTGAAAACAAGGTTGATCTGACAATTTCGCTTGTCGGGATCCTGCTCCTGGTTATTGTGGAGATTCTTGAAGAACAGATCGGACTGTATGAAAGATTAAAAACCCTGATGAGGCCTGTGAAATGGTTCCTTCTGATAGTCTTGCTCCTGCTTATCGTAGTACTTGGTAAGTGGAATGGAGTTGATTTTCTTTATTTTCAGTTTTAACGGATGCGGTGACCATGAATGAGAAACTTCTGAAAATATTGATTTATTCGGCCGGAGTATTTTGCCTGTTGGCTTTTGTCGCAATACGTTCCCTTCCGGTCCTGAACAGTGTGCTTGTTGAAAAAATGATCCCGGAACACTGGGAGTTCACCAAATACGGTGAGCTCTACTATTTTAATTATATTTCACAATTCAAGGAGGATCTGCCATCACCCATCAGGAAGTACAGGTTTTCGGAAAAACATCCCGATCCTTCCAAAGCCGACATTCTGATGTTCGGGGACAGTTTTCTGGATATTTCAAGGCAGGTTACGCTACCTGAAAGACTTGCAGATTCCTTAAATGCGAAGGTTTTCTTCCACCGTTTCCTGGCACCTCAGCTTGCCAATCCGTTCTGTGCCATGGCGGAATACAACCTCAAGCCGGACAGCACAAAGATTGTGGTTTATCAGACTGTGGAAAGGAATATCCCCATGAAATTTGAGGAACCCTATCATGATTCAATATGTCCTGAAACAGAGAACCCATCCGGTGAATCAGCTGTTGACCGGGTTGCTTCAGAGGTCTTTCCTGACAATACTGAGGAGATGTACCGGCAGTTCCTGAAGCGGAGCATATTTACAACAGGTCTGTTTGCCACGAATGCCCAGGTCAAATTCGATCTGTTCGGATATATCTCTTCACTGACACCTGTGTACAAGACCAGCAACAGGCCTTGGCTGTTCTTTCACAAACAGATGGGAGACGAACCGGGGAGTTTTTATTACAACTATACCGAGGTGGAGATTGAACGGTACTGTGACAACATTGCTTTTCTGGCAGATGAGCTGAAAGAGAAAATGAACATGGAAATGGTTTTCCTGCCGGTCCCCAATAAATATACGATTTATCACACAGTTGTGAATAACGACCCCTACAACGATTTTCTGCCGAGACTCTATGCGGGGCTGAAGAAACGGAACGTTCCCTGTGTCGAACTGTATGATGATTTTCTAAATGCACAGGATACCCTATACTACGGGACGGACACACACTGGAACAAGAACGGGGTTGATATCGCACTCCACAATCTGGTTGAGACCATCAATAAACTCTAAATCAATATTTCAGAAACCAATAGGAGATATCATATGAAAGTAGTCATTCTAGCAGGCGGATACGGAACGCGAATCAGTGAGGAGAGTGGAATCAGGCCGAAACCGATGGTCGAGGTGGGAGGGATGCCCATCATCTGGCACATCATGAAAATTTACTCCGCTTACGGATTCAATGAATTCATTATTTGCTGCGGTTACAAAGGGTATGTGATCAAGGAATATTTTTCCAATTATTTTCTGCATAACTCGGATGTCACATTCGATATGAAGAAAAACACAATGGAGGTGCATAAGAAGACTGCAGAGAACTGGAAGGTAACCCTGGTGGATACCGGCGAAAATACGATGACCGGCGGCAGGATCAAAAGAGTGAAGGATTATCTGGAAGGTACTTTCTGCTTAACCTATGGAGACGGGGTAAGTGACGTCGATATCAATAAGCTAATAGAATTCCATAAATCTGAAGAATCATTTGTCACATTGACTGCAGTTCAGCCCCCGGGTCGTTTCGGAGCTTTTAACCTTCCTGACAGGCTCACCAAAATTAAAAGTTTCCGGGAGAAACCCACTGCCGATGGCAATGATTCAGCCTGGATCAACGGTGGTTTTTTTGTGGTTGAACCTGAGGCAATTGAATTTATCGATGGGGATCATATCGTTTGGGAAAGAGATCCCCTGGAGAAAATGGCCCGTATAGGAAAACTGTCAGCTTATAGGCATAATGAGTTTTGGCAGTCCATGGATACATTGAGAGACAAACATGTGCTGGAGGATCTCTGGAGTTCAGGAAATCCTCCCTGGAAAATCTGGGAATAATCATATAAACGAACTGATATGAAAATATTAATCACAGGAAATCTTGGTTATGTGGGATCGGTGCTGACCAGAAAATTAAGAGGCGTTTATCCGGATGCCGAGCTGGTTGGTTATGATTCGGGTTTTTTTGCAGGAAACCTGACAGGTACGCTTACAGCTCCGGAAATATTGCTTGATCACCAGATCTACGGGGATGTGAGGAATTTTCCGGCTGACCTGCTGAGTGGTGTGGATACGGTGGTCCAGCTGGCTGCCATATCCAACGATCCCATCGGGAATAAATTTGAAGAGGTCACCTTCCAGGTGAATCATCAGGCGGTTGTTGATATCGCGAAAAAGGCAAAAGACCAGGGAGTGAGGAGGGTTGTGTTTGCATCTAGCTGCAGTGTATACGGGATCGCAGAGGAAGCAGCCAGGTCGGAGCAATCGGATGTGAATCCTCTAACCGCTTATGCCAAATCCAAAGTACATTCAGAGAATGACCTGAAGGCCTTAGCAGATGACAGCTTTATGGTTACCTGTTTGCGTTTTGCAACAGCATGCGGGATGAGTGACCGGCTGAGGCTGGACCTTGTTTTGAACGATTTTGTGGCAGGAGCTTACACTTCTGAAGAGATCACCATCCTGAGCGACGGATCACCCTGGCGTCCCCTGATCAATGTGAACGATATGGCAAGGGCCATTATCTGGGGCCATGAACGGGAGCCTGCACATGGGGGAAATTACCTGGTTATTAACACCGGTAGCAATAAATGGAATTACCAGATCAAGGAGCTGGCATACAGTATTAACCGCATCCTGCCCCATGTCAGTGTCTCCATCAATAAGGATGCCCAGCCGGATAAAAGGTCATACAAAGTGGATTTCGGTTTGTTTGAAAAGGTCGCCCCTTCCCATCAGCCGGAGCATAACCTGGAAACGACCATCAGGGACCTGGTGGAAGGATTGAAAAAGATGGGATTCAGGGACAAGAATTTCAGGGAGTCTGCGCTGATCCGCCTTCAGGTGATCAACCGCTTACTTGATGAGAATGTGATTAGCGGCGACCTTTATATCAGATAAGCATATGAGGTTTCATGAAATACCCCTGCAGGGAGCATATGTCATCGAGCTGGAACCCCATCTCGATGAGAGGGGATTTTTTGCCCGGACATTTTGTAAGAATGAATTCAGGGAGATCCATCATCAGCAAGAGTTTGTGCAGTTCAATCACTCTCATACGGTAAAAAAAGGAACGCTGAGGGGTCTGCATTACCAGGTGCCGCCCATGTCCGAGATCAAACTGATCCGGTGTATCCGTGGAAAGGTATTTGATGTGATCGTGGATATGAGGGAAGGGTCATTCACATTCCTGCAGTACCTGGGGGTGGAATTGTCCGCCGGGAACATGCACATGATCTATGTGCCCGAAGGATTTGCACATGGATTTCAGACTTTAGAGGAAGATTCGGAGATGTTGTACCATCATACGAATTTTTACTCCCCGAACCATGAAAGGGGGATCCGCTATGATGATCCGCTGTTGAACATCAGCTGGCCCCTGGCTCCTTCGGAAATATCAGAGAAGGATACGAACCATCCATTATTAACAAAAGATTTTAAAGGAATAACGATATGAAATGCCGTCACTGTCATGCAGAATTGAAACATGTTTTCGTTGATCTTGTCAACTGTCCCCCTTCAAATGCAATGCTTACCAGGGAGCAGCTGGTGATGCCGGAGGTGTATTATCCGCTGAAGATCTTTGTTTGTGAGAAATGTCTCCTGGTGCAGGTGGATGAGATGAAGAACGCAGAAGAGATCTTTGATGAGGAGTACACCTACTTTTCCTCTTATTCAACCAGCTGGCTGGAACATTCAAAGAAATATGTGGATTATATGATGGACCGTTTCGGGTACGATCAAAATTCCCGAGTGATTGAAATTGCTTCCAATGACGGCTACCTTCTGCAATACTTTAAAGCCTACAATGTGCCGGTTCTCGGTATCGAGCCCACGGCGAATACGGCGAAAGCCGCAGCTGAAAAAGGTATCGAATCAATCATTGAATTCTTCGGGACCGATTTTGCCCAGAAACGTCTGGTTGACAAAGGGATCATGGCGGACCTGATCATCGGGAACAATGTGCTGGCTCATGTACCCGATGTGAATGATTTTGTACAGGGAATGAAACGAACCCTGAAGAAGGACGGGGTAATCACCATGGAGTTCCCCCACCTGATGAAACTCGTGGAGGAAAACCAGTTCGATACCATCTACCATGAGCACTTCAGTTACTATTCATTTCATGCGGTGCGCACCATTTTCAATTCACAGGGACTGGAGCTTTTCGACGTACATGAGATCCCCACACATGGGGGATCATTGAGGATTTTCGCAAAGCATATGGAGGACAGCTCTAAGGAGATCACGAAGAATGTCCATGATCTGCTGGACAAAGAGAAAAAGGCAGGAATGACTACCCTTGCATATTATGATGGTTTCCAGGAGATTGTTGATAATATCAAGTACAATACGTGGGAATTTCTGATCCGGATGAAAAGAGAAGGGAAAAAAGTGGTTGGCTATGGCGCGGCAGCGAAAGGCAATACCCTGTTGAACTATTGCGGGATCAAGGGCAATGATCTGATCCAGTTTGTTTCGGATGCCTCTCCGCATAAACAGGGAAAATATCTGCCTGCCAGCAGGATCCCGGTGCATGAGCCTGACAGGATCAAAGAATATCAACCCGATTACGTGATCATCTTCCCATGGAACCTGAAAAAGGAGATCGGGGAACAATTAAGCTACATCAGGGACTGGGGAGGTAAGTTTGTGGTATTCATTCCAGAAACAAGTGTATTCTGAGCATGGTGAAAAATAGTGGGGGCAACAGCAGGAAGGTTGCAGGTCAGCAGTTGTATGACCTGATCGTTGAATTGTATCCGATCTGCAGGAGCATCACAGGCAACGGTGTGAGGGAAACCCTTGAGATCATCGGCAGGCAAATTCCGCTGGAAAGGGTAGAAGTTCCTACAGGAACAAGGATCTTTGACTGGGAAGTGCCCAGGGAATGGAATGTCAGGGATGCGTATATTAAAAATGAAGCAGGGGAGAAGATCATTGATTTCAAAAAACTGAACCTGCATCTGCTTAATTACAGTGTCCCCGTTCATCAGAAGATTACCCTCGATGAATTAAAGAAATATCTGTACACGATTCCGGAAAAGCCAGATCTGGTCCCTTACCGGACCTCATACTACCAGGAGCGTTGGGGATTCTGCATGAGCCAGAACCAGTTCGATGCTCTTGAGGATGGTGAATATGAAGTATATGTGGATTCCACGCTGGAAAACGGACATCTGACCTACGGGGAATGCTTTATCAGGGGAGAGACAGAGGAGGAAGTATTGATTTCCACACATGTGTGCCATCCCTCACTGTGCAACGATAATCTGTCCGGGATCGCTGTTGCCACATTTCTTGCCAGGGAAATCGCGGCAAAGAAGACCTGGTATTCTTATCGTTTCCTGTTTATTCCGGGTACCATCGGGTCCATTGCCTGGTTAAGCCGGAATGAATCACATCTCAAGCATATCAAACACGGACTGGTGATCACCCTGCTGGGTGATGATTCCGGTTTTACCTACAAACGTTCAAGACAGGGAAATGCATCCATCGACAGAATTGTGGAACATTGCATGTCACAATTCTTCGGTGAGCGCTCAAGAACCATTGATTTCATTCCTTACGGATATGATGAAAGACAATATTGTTCTCCGGGGATCAACCTCCCTGTTGGTTGTCTGACAAGGAATCCGTATGGAGAATTCCCTGAATACCATACCTCCGCCGATAACCTCCGGTTCGTGAAGCCTGAGAGACTGGAGGAAAGTCTGAATGTTCTACTGAAGATACTTGACATGGTTGAGAAAAACCAACGTTACCTGAACCTGAATCCAAAATGCGAACCGCAGCTGGGGAAAAGGGGATTATATGATAAACTGGGAGGAGCCAGTGACAGCAAGACCATGCAGCTGGCCATCCTGTGGGTTCTGAACCTTTCTGACGGCAATCATGATCTGCTGGAAATTACAGAAAGATCGGGCATTGGTTTTCAAATCATCACAAACGCAGCAGAAAGGCTCAGGGAAAGCGGATTATTAAAAATTGTGGAGTAATGTTATCACTAAGGGGAAAAACAGCATTGATCACAGGAGCAACTGGGGGGATGGGATCAGAGATCGCCAAGCAACTTGTCACGGACGGGGTCCATCTCATTCTGCTGGGCAGGAATGAAAAGAAACTTAAAAGTCTCAAAGATACTCTTAGGGGAATATCAAGTGCTGGGATCGAAACGGTATGCCTTGATCTGAGTATGGACATTGAAAAGCCTGCAAAAGAACTGGCCTCAAGGTTGAAACATCTTGACATCTTCCTGTACACAGCCGGTGTAATCATCCCCAATCACATCGAGAATGTGACCAGCCGGGAGTTCGAAGAACAGTTCAATGTGAACTTCCGATCAGTATTTACCCTTGTGCAGGCAATGCTGCCCCTGCTGAAAGAAGCCCGGGGAGAGATCATTATGGTCAATTCAAGTGTGATCAAAGGGGCTAAGGATGAGCTTTCCGTATATAGCTCAGCCAAACATGCAATGGCCGGTTTCACAGAGTCCCTCAGGCAGGAAGTAAATCCATGCGGTGTGCGGGTGGTTAATATCATACCGGGAAAAACGGCCACGGCCATGCAGGAAGATCTTCACCGCAGGAAGAATCTCAAAATGAAGGGTGAACTATTGATCCAGCCCTATGAGATCGCATACACGATCTTGAAGATCCTGAAACTGCCTTTTACCTCAGAAATCACAGAACTTGTAATCCGGCCCATGAAGAAATCATAAGGTCAGGATCAAAAATATGATAAGGATAGAAGATATGATTGTAAAGCAGAAAATAGATACCGAAAAGAAAAGACCACTTGTATCAATTGGAGTGCCTGTATATAACGGGGAAAAATATCTGGAAGAGTGTCTGGAAAGCATTCTGAATCAGACCTATGATCAGTGGGAATGTGTGATATGCAACAATTCCAGCACTGACCGGACTCCTGCAATAGCCGAAAAATATGTAAAGAAAGATTCTCGGTTTAAATTGTTACATACGAGTGAATTATTGTCCGTTACTGCTAACTGGAATTTCTGTTTCTCATATATTGACGATGCTTCCGACTACTTCAAGATTCTACCGGCTGATGATTGGTTATTTCCTAATTTCATCTCTGAGATGGTTTTTCTCATGGAAGCACATCCGGAAATTGACTTATGTTCTTCATATAGGATGGTTAACAGGAGAGTCGTAGGAGAAGGACTTGACTTCTATGAAGGTAATGTTTTCAATGGGAAAGAGATTCTTACGAAAGAGCTCAAACATGAGTTGAATATTACAAGTGCCGTAAATGCTATTCTGTACAGAGTTGATGCATTAAAAGAACTTGATTATTATCCCTTGATATTTCAAGAAGAATCATTTCACATTGATACTTATTTATCATATGAGTTACTTATCAAATCAAATCTTGGTTTTGTATTTCAGGTGCTGAGCTATACCAGGAGACATGAAGACACGATTACAAGCAATGTTTCTGATAGACTGAATACTACCTTGTATTTCCGGGAATTCAGTTTACACAAGTATAAGATATTAGATGCCTCTCTTGAGAAAGAGTACGATAGAACCAGGCTCCGATATGCCTATTTCTTATTGAAATCCAGATTTCTTTCATGGAATGATACTCTGGATTGGCACAATGATCGATTAAAAAGACGAATTCAATTCAAAGAATATCTTCTGGCTGTTATTAAACGTATTATAGGAAAACGATTGTAATATGAATATTAAAATCATTCGTTGATTGAGTTTTCGCAAGATTTTTTTTAGGAACATAATCATTCTTGGGGGTTATACTTATACCTCCCAGATAATCCAGTTTCTGGCAACGATAATTTTATCTAGATTGCTACTACCTGAAGAATATGGGTTCGTGGCATTAATTACCGTTTTTACGGGTTTTGTTCAGACGTTCTCAGACGCAGGATTATCATATCTAATTATCAGAAGTGATTACGGAGGATTATTTCACAGGGTGATACATTATCTTTCCTTTATCATAGGTTTAATACTTTTTTCGGTAGTTGTTTTATTAGCATATCCAATTTCATTGTTTTACGATAACCCTGATATTATACTCCCCACTTTAGTCCTTTCATTTAATTTTATTCTGCATTCATTTGTTCCTGTTCCTTATGGTGTGCTGTCCAAGGGCCTAAAATTCAACAGTCTGGGATCGCTGGAGTTAATTTGTACATTAATCCAGATAGTATTCATGATTCTATTGGCTTACCTGGGACTCTCTTACTGGGCACTAGTTTATCCTGTTGTAATTGGAAATATAGCCAGAGTTATTATGTACTATTTCAAAACTGGAATAAGATTAAGATTCTATAGAATAAAATATCTGGCTGTTGGACTTAGAAAGGCAAAAAGTATAATTGGCAATCTTACCGGTTTTACCTTCCTAAATTACTGGGCGAGGAATTCAGATAACCTGATCATAGGAAGAGTATATGGAACAGAAAGCCTGGGAATATACAACAGGGCTTACAAGTTATTGAATATGATTCTCCAGGTCATGACGGGTTTATTTGGTAAGGTTCTTTACCCAAGTTTGAAGGATTTGATGAGTAAGGGAGGTGATATAAATAAAGAATATTTGAATCTCCTGGGGATAATCAGCCTTATCAATTATCCTATCGCGATAATTTTAATTTTCTTCTCAAAACCACTGGTCATTTTGCTGTGGTCAGAGAAATGGTTACTTGTCGCCGACCTACTGCCTTACATTGGTGTGCTTATATTAACCCAAACCTTAAATTCAACTACAGGGAACATCTTCATCTTATATGGTAAAGAAAGAACGTTATTCAGATTGGGAATACCAGTGAACATAATTATGATCTTGGCCATTGTCGCAGGAGCATTTTTCTCCTATGTTCACATTTTGAGGTTTTATGCACTTTCTTTTATTCTAATTAATATTCCATTGGTCATTCACTATGGATTTAGGTTATCTTTTGGTATCAAATGGAGAGAGATAATAGTCTTCTGGATTCCAAAGATTGTCCTGTCATTCTTATTGATCATTTCAATATGGGTCGATTATGATTGGCTAACTATTTTTCTGTCAATGGCATATTTGATCCATCTTCTTATCCTGCAATGGGAAGATATCAATAATTTTTATAATTACAGTCTCAGAAAACTCAAATTGAGAAATAGCTAAAATTATATGGTGAAGAGATGGGTAAATATCATTATACTGTCTGTGGTAATTCTCTGCTCCACATCGTTTTATAAATTTAGTTTTTTAGGATCATTTCAGTCAGCCTTTGAATTGATGGGGACCCTGATCATCTTTGTTCTACTCTTATTCCACTTGATATATTCTCATCAAAAGAGCATTAAGAAGAATTTTACTCTGGCAGTTATTCTTATCGTAATATCAATGATCACCAGTATGATTACAGCATATATTACCAGAGAGCAGCGGATTATACATACAATGTTAGCTCAGAGAGCTTTATATTATTATTTTCTATACTTTTTATTACATCAACTAAAGTTTGATTCAAGAGATTTAGAGAAGCTTATAATTTTTTTTGCAGTACTCTATATAGGCCTACAACTTCTACAAACAGTATTATATCCTATTCAAATCTTTGATGCAAATTTATCAACAGACAGGGGGACTCTCCGGATATATATTCCCGGTGCGCATTATATAGCGATCGGTTTTTTTATGTACCTGCAAAAATTCCTTAGGTCAAATAAATTCTATTATACTTTGTTATTATTACCAATCTTCTGGGTTTATGTGATGAGAGGTGGCAGGCAACCTCTTGCAATATTAATTCTGGTTACTGTATTGTTTGTGATTATTGATCGTAAAGTTAAGTCAAGGGTTTTTATGATCCTTCTTGGCTCTCTGGGTGCATTCTCGGCGTTTTTGATATTCCGCGACATTTTTATGGCATTATTCATTAAATCACAGCAAGATATAGCTTTGGGAGAAGAATATATCCGGATTAAATGTGCTAGATATTATATTACTGATTTTTTCAAATCGCAAATCGCCTATATTACAGGCAATGGTATGTACTATCCTCATTCGAAATATGGGAAATTAATTGCATTAAATGCAATCAAGTATCATTATCACTTGGGAGACATAGGCCTGATCGGTAATTATGCAATATACGGCCTGTTTTTTGTTCTTGGAGTGATCTTGATCAGCATAAAATCACTCATAATTAAAATAGAATCAGAACATGTTTATCTGAAATATTTTGTTTTTGCAGTAATTCTTTCTATAATCTTAGGAGGAGGATTTGCAAACGCAGACTTTATATGTTTGTGCGTTATGGTATTGTATTTGATTGATGTCTCAAATCAGTCATATGTACAGAATAATCATGAAAAGAAGAATAGCTTGGTCACATAATCAAATAGTCGTATAATAAGCAGATATGAATATCCTCGTAATCTCACGCATATTGAATATACCCTCGGTTCTGCCAGATAATGATTTCATTTATCATCTTTATGAGAATTATACAAGACTATTTAAAGGAAGCAATGTTGTGATTATTTATCCGGTAAAATATGATTTTAATATTGTTTCGATAATCAAAGGCCGAACACGTTTGCAAAAACTAAATCATAAGCTCAGATGGATTATCAATGATTTTCAGGTTGAGATTTTCCCATATTTTGCAGCATGGCGAATAAGGAATCTCCATGCTTTGGTTTCAAGATCAATATATTATCTGAACAAGAACAGAATCAATAACTTATTTAAGCATCATAAGTTTGATATTGTACATGCCAGATTTATTTTTGCAGACGGCATGTTAGCATATCAGATTAGCAGGAAATATCGTGTCCCTTATGTTGTTAGTACTCATGATGAATTGTTTTATTTTAAGCATTTTTACTCAAGAAAAATGGCTTTTAAGATCTTGAGAAATGCCACATATGTACTTCCCGTGAGCCATGTAAACATGATGTTTTTTAAATCGCATGGTATTACCCAGGTATCGCAAATACCACATGGTATTTATGACTCTTTTATCAAACCTCAGAGAAACACTAAAAATAGGAAAGTTCGAATACTGACGATATGCAGGTTACTAAAATATAAAAATGTAGATAAAGTTATTATTGCATTGAATCAGTTAAAGGATACACATGATTTCGACTATACATTGATCGGGATGGGACCCGAAAAAGAATATTTGCAGGAATTGGTTTATGCAAAGGGACTAAAGGAATTGGTAAATTTCATTGATGAGATTCCATATGAGCATGTTGCTGAGGAAATGTATCAATACGATATTTTCATTCTTCCAAGTTATTTTGAGGCTTTTGGCAGGGTTTATTTTGAGGCAATGGCTATGGGAATACCCATCATTTGCGCAAAAGAATCAGGTATCTATGGATTATTTAAGGAAAACGTTGAAGGTTTAGCGGTTGATCATACGAATATACAGGAAATCGTCAGGACCCTCGGCTTTTTGATTGATAATCGAGAAGAGAGATTAGAAATTGGAATAAATGGACAGAAACTGGTAAAAAGCTACACATGGGAGAATATTGCGCGAACCATGCATCAAACTTATCTAGATTGTATAACTACACAACCATAGAAAATGGAAGTATTTAAACCCGTGATTGTTGTTGCGGCATTTAATCGGCCTAGATCGCTTATTCGTATACTTAAGTCGCTTGGAAATGCCATTTTCGATGATAATGTTACATTAATTGTTAGTATAGATAATGACGAACCAAACAATCTTGATGTTAAGAATATAGCAGATGATTTTCACTGGCGTTATGGGCCCAAACATGTAAAATATCAAGACAGGCACCTTGGTTTAAGAGAACATATAATTAGATGCGGAGATCTATGCTATGATTATGGATCAGTTGTAATACTGGAGGATGATTTATATGTATCTCCATATTTCTATGACTATGCGATCCATGCGCTTAGATATTATCATGATGATGACCATATAAGAGGGATCTCATTGTATAATCAGCCAATTCAAGAGAATGTGCGATATCCGTTCTCTTCGATATATGATAATTCAGACGTCTATTTCATACAATTTCCATCTTCCCTTGGTCAGGTTTGGTCTGAAGTGCAGTGGAGAGAATTCAGAGAATGGTATGATAGTCAGCCAGATCTTGATAACATTAATTTGCCTGGATTTATTATGCAATGGCGCTCAGAAAATTCATGGAAAAAATATTTCAGCGCCTTTTTGGTGGATAAGAACAAATTCTTTGTGTTTCCAAGGTTTTCATTTACCACTAATTTCAATGATCCGGGGACACATCTTATAAGCAAATTCAACCATGGAGGACAGACTCCCTTAAAACTATTCGGGCAACCCTATAATTTTAAGAATCTTGCCGACTCCTGCAGCATCTATGATATTGATTTAGAATTACTGCCGGAATGCATTAGCAAGTTATCACCACACCTTGATGACTATTCTTATGAACTTGATCTTTACGGGACAAAAGAACCTGAACGTATTAAAAAACCATATCTGATTACTCCCAAGCCTTCAGCCAAACCTATTCGTGGGTTCCTTCGGGCTCTAAAGCCACATGAAATGAACATAATACTCAATATGGAGGGAAATGATTTCTTTTTGACTAAAGTTGAGGATATTAAACCGATAGACAACATTTATGAGCGAAATCTGAACGACTACAATTATTTTTTCACAGGTGAGTATCAGGGATGGAAGACTCAGATTTATCATTACTTCACTAAAGTGAAGAGCAAAATAATAAAATCGAAATAATAAAAGCTTGATACAGTATCTTTATTACAAAGTATTAATTATTAACAATATAGTCGTTTAATGGGTTAAGGTTACCTGAATGGATATATAGTAAAACAAAGGTGCGATGCAATAAATCTACATTTGGATGAAAAGCATTTTAACATCATATGTGAGTAAATTTATTGATGAAATAGTAGTCTACATGCAAAAGTATTTATAAAAATTCGTTGTAAGGAGATTCAGTTTGTGTAATAGAATCAGTTCGAAACTTAACAAAAAAAACATGAGATACAGAATAGCATTTATTATCCCAGTTCACAATCATCTAAATTTTACCAAGGATTGTCTTAAGGTATTAGATCATCAGAAGGATACATTGTTTTTTAAATCTAATGATATCAGCATTGTCGTAATTGATGACGGATCCTCAGATGGCACAGCCGATTGGATAACAAAGAATTATCCGGAGATTTCAGTTCTTAACGGTGATGGAAATCTGTGGTACAGCGCTTCTGTAAACATGGGAATTAAATATGCATTTAATAATTTCCAGAGTGATTTCATAATGATCTGGGAAAACGATACATATCCAAAGAATGGATATTTTAATAGCCTACAGAAGATTATAGAAAACTGGGATGGGAACACGCTAATCTGTTCAAAGCTATTATTCCGCCATAAACCAGATAGGATTTTCGGAATGGGAGGAATCTTTGATCGTAGAACGGGGAAAAAAGAATTAATAGGTTGGGCAGAACTAGATGGGCCTAAATACCAGAAAGACAAAGAAGTCGACTGGTTTCTTGGGATCGGAGTCATGATTCATAGAGCTATAATTGAAGATGTTGGTTATCTGGATGAGAAAAATTTCCCGCACTATCATGCCGATGCTGACTATGGTCTAAGAGCTGTCAATAAAGGCTATAGGAACGTGGTATTCCATGAATTGATGCTACTAAACGACATTGAGACAACAGGGATCACTCATAAAAAAGATAAATCATTTAAAGATTTTCTAGATAGTCTGACATCTATTAAGTCAAATCGAAACATTAGAAGAAATTTGATTTTTTACCGTATTCACACCAACAGTATACTTGCATATTTATCACTTATTAAGATATACTTTATATATATAGCTAGTTTTCTGAAATGGAAGGTCTTAGGTTGGTTTGGGAAAGAAAAAGGAGCTGAAAATCTAAATTGATGAATACCTGTTTATTAATAAACATGGATTATTACATGAAAGCAGGTTTATATTTCTTTATTTGAAAATGACCCAGATCAATAATGCTTGAATATTTCAAAGAATATGTACAGCGATAATTCAGGGCAAATCAGGAATAAAGAATCATTCACTTTCATAATCAACGAAAGAAATGAGATAATTACAGATAACCAGGCTACCATTGAATCAAGTAACGGCGTTTACAGATTATACCTTGATGGGATCGTATACAATAATAATCTAGACCAATTGATCGCTGGTTTCATTTCGGATGGTGTTGAATATGTCAATAAGTTGGAAGGCAATTTTTTAATTTTTTTGATTATCGGCTCAAAATTCTATCTCATTACTGATAAGCTGAATTCCAGGAAATCATTTTATGTTCAGATCGAAGATACATGGTTCATTTCAAACAACATCGATCATCTTCCAAAAGAAAAATGTAGTGTCAGCATTGATGGATTGGCATGTTATATTGCCAATGGTGCGATGCTAGACTATCTTACACTTTTTGAAAATATTAAGTGTGCGGAAAGATCGAGTATCTATTGTTTTGACGATTGTAAGTTCTCGGTAAATAGATACTGGGAAATTGTTTTTGATCATTCCTCTCAAGAACAATTAGATGAGGATTTCTACGAAAATGAATTAGAAAAATTATTAATTCAGGGAGTTAAACGTAGATATGCTGTAAATGCCAGAACTGCATTATCCCTAAGTGCAGGCTATGATGCAAGAGGCATTCTTGGAATATTACATAACACCATCAAGGCATCAAATATTTATTGTTTCTCATATGCTTTATACGATAATCCAGCTCCCGAAACTGATGCATATCTGGCAGCACAATTGGCAGCCAGATGCCGTTATGGGCATGAAATTATTAAATCTTATAAAGGTGACTTGATAAATCTCTTAGTAAAGAATGCTGAGGAAGGTAAGTGTCTCACTAATTTTTCTGATGAGTTAGATGCATGGCATTACTTGGCTGTAAAAAAGAATTATGATGATGTTTTTGCTGGTGATATGTCTTTTGGAGCAGGTGAAAATGAAAAAACAATTGAAGATGTTTTAACAATGCTCCATATCAGGAGTGAAACAGGTCTAACATTGCTACGTGGTTTTGTCTCAAAGAGTATCTATGGTTCTATCCGCCGGTCTATCAGGAAATTAAATTCAAGAATAATAGAATCAACAGAGAGACTTCCACATTTGCTAGATAAAACAGATTATCTTTATTACGATCAGAGAATTAACCATGTTCTCTTGCCTTGGAGAGAGAATATATGCGGTCAGACTGGATTTGTTCATCTGCCATTTTTGGACGGGGATATTGTGGATTTCATCCTTAGACTACCTGGACATCTAAGAGATAACAAATTTCTTTATAGAATGACCATAAGTAAAATGTACCCGGATCTTTTTTCTATACCACGAGCCAGAGTGTTAGGTTACAAGGTAAACTGGGCAAAGGAGATTGCCCATAATAAAAATGTGCTAATCGAGTTGATCCTCAATTCTGATAGCCGATTAGATGAATACATTTCAAGAGATGAATTAATCAGAATGATACAATGCATAAATCCCACGTTATGTAAGTTGCGAAATTATTTCATAAAATCAATTAACTACATGCGGCGGAGGATATCATTATTAGATATTTTATTGAATAAGATCATTGGCCCTGTACAAAGAGTCATGACTATAGATGTATTCATCATTAGAATACTATTGCTTCGAATTTATTTGTCAAATAATGATCAAAGAAATAGCAGTACAGATAAATAAAATACTAGGGAAAGTTGTAAAATAAATAAATGAATCAATTATGGCAAAAGTAATAGTTACGGGTGGAGCTGGTATGATAGGTTCCAATTTGGTGAAAAGGCTTATTAAGCTAAATTATGAAGTACATGTGATTGACAACCTGTGGCGCGGGAAGCTGGAATACTTGAATGATTTTGAGACAGGGGAACCGGTCATAAATCTGAAGAATAATTTTCATGAGATTGATCTTTCTTATCCAATACCCATGTCTCCAATCTTTGAGGGTACTGAATATATTATTCACCTTGCCGATATAGTTGCAGGGATAGGGTACGTATTCAATAATCAAAGTAGCATTTTCCGACAGAATATTCTAATTAACTCCAATACAATTGAATTTGCTCGAAAATTAGGTATTAATGGTTTTCTTTATGCAGGGACAGCTTGTTCTTTTCCCGCCGAGCTTCAGAATTCTTTTGAATACAGCTTATTAAGAGAAAAAGACTTATTTCCTGCAAATCCTGAGTCTGCTTATGGATGGAGTAAGTTGATGGGGATTTATGAATCCGGTCTTCTAGAAAAAGAAACGGATATAATGGTAGTATCACTACTATTTCACAATGTATACGGAGCACCCTGCGATTATTCTGAAGAGAGAAGCCAAGTTATTCCATCATTGATAAGGAAAGCAATTATGTATCCGGAAAATGATTTTGTTGTCTGGGGTAGTGGAAAACAAGGTAGGGCATTTATTCACATCGATGATGTTGTGAATGCAATATTGAGGGGCTTGGAACAGGGATTTGGAAAAGGATACATTCAGGTTGGTCCTGATTTTAGTACAACCATCGCTGAAATTGCAGAAAGCATTGTAGAAATCTCAGGGAAGGATATACCAATCAAGTTTGACACCTCTAAACCTGAAGGAGATAAAGCCAGGGCAGCTGACTATACGCTCGCGAGGAAAGTTCTTGGTTGGGAGCCTGAAATAGATCTGAAAGCAGGCCTAAGGCAAACCTATGAGTGGATTGAGAAACAGATGAACAAAACAGGATCCCTCAAGTAGACTACTGGGGTAATTGATTTAATGGTATGAAAATATTATTTGTTACTTATTCAAATCCTCTTAATAGTAGGAGTGGAGATGCAGTTTATACCCTAGACGTGTTAGCAGGGCTAAAGAAATTAGGCTGCTTTATTAGTTTTTTATCATTCAATAATGGTGAATTTGAGGAAAGTGATACCCTGAAGCTTTACAATTACTGCAATGAAGTAGACTATGTATCGTTTAAGAAAAAGAGTAAAATCAGTCTTTTGTTATCTGTTTACCCATTATCTATTGCCAATAGGAGAAGCAAAAAACTGGTTAGAAAAATAAACCACTATTTGAGGCAGGAAGCATATGATTATATTGTGATCAATCATTTTAAGTTATCTTATGTTATTAGGTTTATTAATAAAGGGAAACATCGTACCGTTTTAATTTCACACAATATAGAAACAAACCTTGCGAGATCTTTATTCCAAAACACCAGCAGCTATGTAAAAAGAATTCTATATTACATAGAGTATTTGAAAGTCAAGGTATTTGAGAAAAGATATTTAAACGGGTTTGATAAAATAACTGCTATTTCAGATCTGGATTTATTGTATATCAAGAATACATTTGTAAAATCAAAGGGTTATTTTCTCCCACCTAAAGTAAAAATTAGAACACTGCCACAAAACAATAACCTGCTGAAGAAAGTAATATTATGTGGTTCATTCATGTGGGATCCCAAGATAGAGAATTTATTGCGGTTAATTAATGCAAAGAATTTTAATAGGATTGTCGAAAATGACATCGAATTATTAATTGTCGGAACTGCTTCAGAGGATCTAGTCTCAAAAGTTAACTCCAACTATCCAGGAGTAAGGATGGTTGGATATGTTGATGATACAGAAGAGTTTTATATACAATCGTCCATAGCAATTGTCCCTGAATTATTAGGAGGTGGATTCAAAATGAAAATTGCTGAGGCTGTTTCATATAATAGAGCAATTGTTGCCCTGAGAGTAGCTATTACAGATCTACAGATGATCGATGGTATCCATTATATAGGTGCTGATTCTTTTGAACAAATGATCGAAGTGATTCTGGAGCTAATCCATGATGAGGCCCGAATCAATTTTATAACAAAAAATGCAAGGGAATTATTCATAAATAAATATTCCGAAGAGGCTGTAAACAATACTCTAAAAGAAGTATTCTTAACGGAAGTATCATAGAAAGTGAATTGTTGATATCAAGATGTTAGATAGGAAATAATTTTTGAATGGCTGGATCTACCCCAGAGTGTGTTTTGCAATTGCAGGAAGACTGGGAACCCAGGATTGATTGCCAGCATACATGCCAGGTGGGAAGAGGGTTGAAGCAGTTAGGCGCGAGCATAGATAACAAGAACGTATACGGATATCTGTGCATGGACATCAAGAAAGTGTTATCCCCGGGAGAAGCCGTCGTTTTATATCTGCTGACTGTTACGGAATTCTGCTCCAGCCGGGCACTGGACTGATGAAATATACGGTTTGCATTGCCATACGGCCTTATACCAGTAATGGTTACAAGCCGCCTAATTATATTTGAAATGAATATTTCATGTACTATCCGGATGAAGAACGTCTACTATTTATATTTTGAATCCGATGTATGGGAAAATCGATAATATTAGCTCAATTGTTTAAAGAAAGCTGTGCGCCTGTTAGGAGGAGCACATAAAGAGGGACTTTATGAGGTGGACATATATAATCTTACTGTTTATAGCTATTTCATCATATTCACAGAATAGCACTTTAAGAATTCACAAAGCGAGTCCTGAAGCGAACTCATCCCAGGAGTGGGCCTCAATAAACGCGGATATTTGGGTAGATGCAGTTGAAGGGGACGATAATAATTGGGGTACAACAAGTTCCACACCCATCAAAACGCTTTCGAGGCTTAATGAGATAATAGCGGGTTCTTCAGAGGGCATCAAGATTGCCATATCAGATACGGTGTACTATGGGACCATTTCCATTACAGGTAAGACAGGTAGATTTGATGATTATTACGAAATAGTCGGAGCCAATAAATGGGGAAACGGGAAACCAAATATTAAGGGGTATCAAGAAATTAAGGACTGGATTTTTTTAGGTAATGATTTATATAGCAAGAAAGATCCTGAAGCGGATTTATGGGATAAGGAGTATAAAATGGTTAGCCAAACATCGACTTATAAACCAGGATATCTTATGGTTCTAAGTGGACTGCTAATTGATGGTCAGCAATATGGTATAGCACAGACACCTGATGAAGGGTATTATGGAATTGATGTTGTTTCAGAGGACTTTAAGAGTTGGTTTACTGATACTGATTTAAGTGTGTCACCAAATGAATTTCAGGGAGCCTATGCATATATTGGGTTAAAGGATTGGGTCGCACATAAGGTGAAGATAACTGGTAATACGAGTAATACTATTAATTTAGATACAACCTATTTCAGCATTTATGATATGGGGGAGGCCCAATACTGGTATGAAGATGTTAAATATAAGATTGTTAATAATACCCCCGATCAGCATGGAGAATGGAAATACGATTATTCACAGAAAGAGATAATTCTATATTCAGAAACGGATCCTTCAGATTTATCTATATATGCTCCTGTTGGAGATAGTATCATTTCTATAAGTAATTCAGGATATGTAAGAATTAGTAACATAAACCTTTGGGGTGGGAATTTTGCATCGGTTTATGTGGAGGATTCTGATGAAATAGTTATAGATAACACTAACATATATTATCCGGGACATTCAGGAATAATGTTGCTCAGGAATAAGAATATTACTATTGAGCATGATAGTATATTTAATGGCAATGATAATGGGATATATTGTAGTAGATCAGTACATGGGAGCAAAACGAAGATTTCTAACTGTTACATTGAGAACCTTGGAGAGCATGAATATTTTGCTGATGTGGAAGGGAGGCATTATATGGGGATTCTTTGTCTTTATAATTATGGGGATTTTGACATTAGATATAATCATACAAGAAACACGGGTTATAATGGTATATGTTGGTTTAATTCTATATCAAACAGGCAACCTGATTCAGTAATAATATATGGCAACTTGATTGAAGATTTTTGTTTTCATATGCATGACGGAGCGGGGATATACGTATACGGAGAGAATGATTATTATAAGGTTATAAGGAAGAATATTGTTATGAACTCTTCTACGCAGCATGATTTTAGAAGTCGTGACGAAACGAATATTATGGGTATATATCTTGATCAAACTGCGTCGCACTGGTTAGCTGATAGTAACACGATATATAATTCAGCGAGGAGTTTATTCAATCAGAGTACTGCAACCCACAACACGTATTTATACAATACAATGGTTGAATTTAATAGGGCAGATATGGGGGAGAATACGCAGGCTGGATTCTATAAAGCAGGAACGAGTAATAGATCAAACCACCTTACCTTTAAGTATAATACAGTTGTTGTAACAGATGATATGACCGGTATGGCATCAAACTGGGGAATGAATATTTCTCCCACATTTGATGGAATGGATATAGACTATAATAGGTATTTTAATCCATTTCGAGATGATGATAAAATTATTAAAACAAGGATTGGCGATGAAGGAAGTAATACGAAAGAATATTATTATACATTGTCTGAATGGAAAGATTTCACAGGATGGGAAGGGAATTCAACATATAATCAAGCAAATTGGGACTACGGAGACGTAAGCGGAGTAAAAGAGGATGAATTTGTTTGGGTATTTATCAACTGGTCAGATGAATCATACTCTTTTAATCTTGAAGACAATACCTTTAAAGATATGGATGGTAGTGATGTGATTGGAAGTATAACATTGAAACCATATATGTCATGTGTAATGTTTTACGCTACAAAAGAATCGTTAAAAACAATATGGTGGATTTGTGGAATTATATCGGTGATTCTTGTCCTTGTTATTGTCTATCTAAGATATTATATCAAAAAGAGTCATCTTCAGAATGATGTCCATACTATACAATTAGGAACATTAGATTAGCTCATGGGAATTACTCTTCGGGAAGAAAGGTTTACTTATCGACCTATTGTTGAATTGGATAGGATCATATGTCTCAAACTAGTAATTATTGTGAAAGAAATATGAGACTATAAGGTTCTTGAAGAATTGCTTATACTGTATTAATTGGTAACTATATTTTTTGAAACGAAAAATTTAAAATATGAAGCACTTTATTTTGACAAGATTCAATCTGAAGGTTGAAGATTGGAAAACCTCTAAGGACAATCAGCCTGTTTTAACAGAAGAATGGCTTAAGAACAGGCTGGAAATTTTTCAAAATTATTGTTTCCCATCTGTAGTCAATCAAAGAAATCAGAATTTTCACTGGGTCGTTTATTTTGATTCTGAAACTCCAACTCCTTATCGAAAAGTTATCGAAATCATGAATAATGAGTATCCAAACTTTAAGCCATTGTATATTGATGGAATGGGGTCTTTCAATTCTTCTGTGAAAAAATACATTCTGGAGAATAGTGACTCGGGTGAAGATGTCATAATCACTTCAAGATTAGACAATGATGACGCTATACACCAGGACTTTGTGGAGACGATTCAAGAAATTGCTTCCCGAAAAGGAGAAACTGTTATTGATTTAAGATGCGGTTATCAAATGAATATCGAAGGAGAATTCCATGAGTACAGGGGATACTATTATAATTCGTTCAATCCTTTTATCAGTCTCGTTGAAACGCCAGCTAGTATTCATACAGTTTTCTCGAGGGAACATCGTAATTGGGAGAGTTTTGAGAAGATTTATGCCTTTGATGAAAAACTTCTTTGGATTGAGATTGTTCACAGCAAAAATAAATACAACTATGTTAGGTATGATCTTCCACTAATCAGAAAAATTAATCTGAGTGAGTACGGCATACCGGGTCGGCTTAAGGAAAGAGGAGTATTATATGTCACTTTTAATAATTTAATACTACGACTTAAAAAGCTGATATGGAAAATGATTAGGAAAATATTGCGCCGAAAGTAAAGACCTGAACTCGCAATAGGGGGGATTACGGACTCCTATATTTAATCAGCTTTGCAGGCACTCCACCAAAGATAGCTTTGGCAGGCACATCTTTCGTAACAACTGCCCCTGCCGCTACAATGGCGCCATTATTCAACTTCACTCCTGATGTAATTACACTGTTAGCTCCAATCCAAACATCGTTCCCGATGATTATATCGGCTTCAACCCTTTCTTGAAAGGTGATCGGGATTCCATTATCTGAGATGCCATGGTTCCCTGTAAAAATTTTAACCCCAGGTCCAATCAAAACATTATCTCCAATCACGATTTTTGAATTTTTCTCAGCCCAGACGCAGCAATCCATTGTTATTCTGACATTTGATCCAATGTGGATATGTTCCGCGTACCTGATTGAAGCTCTCGCGTGAATCCTGTAATTACCATCTTTCGAGTTTATCCTTTTTCTCCAGAGAACATGTTCATGTAAATAATACAAGAATGATGTGAATATTGCCTTTAGAAATGCAAATGAGAATAACGCGACAACAACTTCACCAAGTAATTCAAGTACCTTTCCTTTATACCATTTTTCAGATTCGCTTTTATTCATCTTCTTGTTTGATTGGTTTTATGAAAAACAGATCCTTTTTTGTTCTGATTCGAATATTATTACTTCACAAACACATTTGATCAAACATCAATCACCGGCACTTCATCCCACTGAATAATCTGCAGGGCATGATGTACATCCACAAAATCAAAGTCACTAAGCCAAGCTTCCAGTTTTTTTTCGCTTCTGCTTAATCCAACATATGATTTAAATTTTCGAAAAGGTGATAAGCCTTTTATAATAGGTTGATTATCATCGAAATCACGTGGGTGTAAGTAGGACATGACGTAGTCTGATTCAAAGGTCCATTTTTTAATCAAGGAGTAGGGGAAGAGCCTGAAATAACCACCACCTGTAAATATCACAGGCTTCCCAAATATGTATTTCAAGTTGATTGGCAATTCTTTGATTTCAATACCCTGATATCTGATAATAGATGGAATGGGACTCTTATAACTCGGAAATCCACCATGGGCACGTCTTGCAGGAAAAACTGAACAGTCAACCTCTATTCCAAGCTCTGCCAGTACTTCAAAAGCCCACTTATTATCTTCACGGATAGAAAAACCCGGCGCCCGATAGTATCTAACTTTTTGGCCGGTCATGTCTTCAAGTGTTTTTACCGAATGACTCAAATCTTCAGTAAACTCAGTCCTTGATTGTTCATATGCCAGTTGATGCATTCTTGAATGAGTACCGATCTCATATCCATTATTTGCGATTTCACGAATTACATCTGGATAAGTCTCGGCAATCCATCCAAGACAGAAAAAAGTCGCTTTCTGATTTGCCATATTGAGCATAGCATATATCCGTTCCATATTTTTTTGAATGCGGGTTTCATAATTACCCCATTCTTTGGCTGTTCGGGTAGTCTCATTATCCATAATATGAAACCATTCCTCAATATCGAATGTGAGAATATTCATCATGTTGTCTTTGTGGGTTAATAATAACAATAAATATCTCTCCACGCCCATTTCTTATGAACACAACTCAGGGTAAAATTCAATCATGTTCAAATCGTATAATTATGACATAAAGCTCTATATTTATCATCATTTGTATTATACGAAAAACTATGTAATTTGATACAACGCTTTAACATAGATAAGATTGGTATTTCAGCTGTTAATTTGGCAGTAACAATAGATGCAGTCAAGAAAGCATATGCTGATGGAGATATCGGCTATATTTGTGTAACAAATTCTCGAACCTGTTATATTGCCAACCGAGATGAGGATTACTGCAGAATACAGAACGATTCTTTGGTTACGATACCTGACGGGATGCCCCTGGTTTGGATAGCACGTCTAAATGGATTCAAGGAAGTTAATAGAGTATCTGGAATTGACCTGTTAAGAAATCTGTTAGGTATATCAACTGAGAATAATTTCTCACATTATTTTTTTGGAAGCAAACCAGAAACGATCAGTCTGATAGAGCAAAAGCTCTTACAGGAATATCCAAGTATCGATATCAGGGGAATAGTATCTCCTCCATTTCAACCAATTGAAAAATTTAATATTCAGCAAATTGCGGATGAGATCAACCGGTTAGAGCCCACATTTTTCTGGTGTGGATTGGGCGCTCCAAAGCAAGAATTTTTGATTTCTTCCTTGCAGCCCAGGCTTAAGAATACAATTTGTATCGGTGTCGGTTTAGCCTTTGATTATTTTGCCGGAACAGTGAAAAGAGCACCATCCTGGATGAGGCGTAATGGATTGGAAGGGATTTACAGGCTCATTCAACAACCCGGCAGAATTAATTATAAAAGTATTATTGCTCTTTCAAGTATTATCCCCTTTATATTGAAGCCTTTAACTAGAAAGATCTTATTTGGGTCGGTTGGGAGTAAAAAGCATGACAATTAGTGTGCGGTTAGATTACTTCCTTAGAGAATTATAATTAGTACAGCTGTTCTCGGGATAAAGAAGGTATGAAGTAAATAAGTACAGATAATTTCATTTTGAGATCCTCCTTCTGCTTGACTAAGTTCAGTAAGTTGGTCACGGAAAATCCCATTATACTATATCTTGACAATAACACCATCTTCAGCCAGAAGTTTTTCAACCTATTCATCCAGATAAGTGCAACCTCACTTATTAAATATACGTATATAAGATTCGTCTCTACCTCGTTTGTGCATCTATGAGAATGTATATTTTTTAACCATTATAAATTACCCTCGGTATGTGATTATTCTCATATTAATTTATATCTATGCAGGAAGCAAAAGAATTCTACCTGTCTGCTTGCATCAGGAGATGGTTAATCCGAATTAGGGGTTGAATTTATTTGTATTGATTTATTAATAAGGTTTGAGATCAGTAGGATGAAAATATCTTGAATCGAATATATACGGGTATAATGAATGATTGTGCAGTATTTGATCGGCGTTTCCTAAATAGAATCATCAGCCTGATTCCGATCAAGAATGAATTTGCCGTTAATGGAATAAATAACAACTCCAGATATTCAACCTTGGTTGGTACATCCACCTACACACAAACCTATGGAAAAGGTATCAATGAAATAGGGATTGTCACAGTAGGATCATGCAAGGGTTATTTGGAATTAGAATTGGAAGGAGGGGGAATATGAGGTGGATATGTATCATCTTGATGAGTATTGCTGTTTCAGTATATTCACAGAATAGCACATTAAGAATTCACGAAGAGAATCCTGAAGCGAGCTCACCGAAGGATTGGGCCTCAACAACAGCGGATATTTGGGTGGACGCAGTTGAAGGGAATGATAACAATGGGGGCAGGACAAGCACCACGCCTATAAAGACACTCTCGAGGCTTAATGAGATTATCGCAAGTTCAACAGAGGGCATTAGAATTGCTATATCAGACGCAGTGTATTATGGGACCATTTCCATATCAGGCAAGACAGGGACATCCGATGATTATTACGAAATAGTTGGAGTCAATAAATGGGGAAACGGGAAGCCCGATATTAAAGGTTACAAAGAATTCAAAGGCTGGAATTCTTTGGGCAATGGTCTGTATCGCAAAAGGGATCCCGAGGCGGATTTATGGGATGAGGAGTACAAAAGGATTAATCAAACATCCACTGTGAAGCCAGGATATATTATGTTTTTAAGTGGATTGCTTATAGATGGGCAACAATATGGCATAGCACAGACACCTGATGAAGGGTATTATGGAATTGATGTTGTTTCAGAGGACTTTAAGAGTTGGTTTACTGATACTGATTTAAATGCTTCAACAAATGAGTTTCAGGGTGCGTATGCTTATATCGGGTTGAAAGACTGGGTTGCCCAAAAAGCAAAGATAACCGGGAACACAAGCAATACAATTAATTTAGACATAGGCTATTTCGGTAAGTATGATATGAGTGAGGTCCAATACTGGTATGAAGATGTAAAATACAAGATTATTAATAATACTCCCGATCAGCACGGGGAATGGAGATATGATTATTCACAGAAAGAGATAACGCTTTATTCAACAACGGATCCTTCAGATCTATCTATACAAGTTCCTGTTGGAGACAGCATCATTTCTATAAGTAATTCAGAATATGTAAGGATTAGCAATATAAACCTTTGGGGTGGGAATTTTGCATCGGTATATGTGGAGGATTCGGATGAGATAGTTATAGATAGCATCAACATCTATTATCCTGGACATTCAGGAATAATGCTGCTCAGGAATGGGGATATTTCCATTGAATATGACAGTATATTCGATGGCAATAATAATGGGATATATTGCAGCAGATCAGTACACGAAAGTGAGACAAAGATATATAATTGCTATATTGAGAACCTTGGTGAACATGAATATTATGCTGATGGAGAAGGGCGGCATTATATGGGGATTCTTTGTCTATATAATTATGGGGATTTTGACATTAGATATAATCATACAAGAAACACGGGTTATAATGGCATATGCTGGTTTAATTCCACTTCAGACACGCAACCTGATTCAGTAATAATCTATGGTAACTTGATAGAGGATTTTTGTTTTCATTTACATGATGGAGCAGGAATATACGTATATGGGGAGAGCGATTATCATAAGGTTATAAGGAAGAATATCGTTATGAATTCTTCCACGCAACATGATTTTAGAAGTCGTGATGAGACGAATATTATGGGTATATATCTTGATCAGACTGCGGCGCACTGGCTAGCAGATAGTAATACGATATATAATACAGCAAGGCCTTTTTTCAATCAGAGTACTGCAACCCATAACACGTACTTATATAATACAATGGTAACATTTGACAGAGCAGATATGGGGGAGAGTACCCAGGCTGGATTTTATAAAGCAGGAACGAATAATATATCGCGCAATCTTACCTTTAAGTATAATAAAGTTGTAGTAACAGATGCCGGTACCGGAATGGCATCAGATTGGGGGATGGATGTTTCATCCACACATGAAGAGATGGATATAGACCATAATAGGTATTTTAATCCGTTTCGTAAGGATGGAAAAATTATTAAAGCGAGGATCGGAGATAAAGATGGTAATACCGGGGAAAACTATTATACGTTGTCTGAGTGGAACAACGTAACAGGATGGGAAGGGAATTCAACATATAATCAAGCAAATTGGGACTACGGAGACGTAAGCGGAGTAAAAGAGGATGAATTTGTTTGGGTATTTATCAACTGGTCAGATGAATCATACTCTTTTAATC
>Ga0272443_10001681_pt1 | contig 31183 bp, 25 predicted proteins | sample SSMAcet12_FD_193581 | JGI IMG/M metagenome (GOLD analysis project Ga0272443, IMG submission 193581) | Marine sediment archaeal communities from Little Sippewissett salt marsh, Falmouth, MA, United States - SSM-Acet-12 | ecosystem: Environmental > Aquatic > Marine > Wetlands > Sediment ... | reverse complement strand
ATCCCAGCCTCTCCGCATTAAAGGTATATTCCGGTCACATCCTTTACAGTTCATTCCGGGCACATAGTTTACACATTGGCATATAATTACTTTGAAGGAGGTATTGTATGCCATGGAAGGAGACCAGTGTCTGGAGGAACGGATGAAATTACCCCGCGGGACCCGTTGTTATTCACCCGTCTCTTCCGATTCTTCGATATCCTCGGCCATCTTCATAATTCTATCATACGGCAATGCTAACCAGCTTTCGACCTGCATGGCTCCGTGCTCGCGCGCCAGAAGCGATACTAACGCCGCCATCTCTTCGTCAGGGGCATCATAAATATGCATTGAATCCCAGTATCCCATTAGAGCATAATGCGCCTTGAATTCAATCGCCGGGCATCGTTTGGTAACCTCTTTTAGCCAGGCATTACTGCTTCGTTCCCGATCCCGATGCTTGGCGCCGATTTCAATCGGACGGGCATCATGTGCGGCCAGTTTTGTAACAAGCACAAATGTTTTCATAGACACCTCTTTTCTTTTTAAGTTTGTCAATGAAAATGCTGCTTTGTTTCTGAAACTACCGCATCGATTCAGGAATCAGGACTTTAATCGGCTATGGCAGCATTCATCTTTAATATAAAGATATTTTTTAAATAATAAAAGCAAAATATCCGGTTGATGGGATATTCCGTTTCAAAATAAATTTTCAAACAGAATTACAGCGATGAGGGTTTAATATTGACACGAACGTCTTTAATATCTTTAATCTCCTGAACCGCCGTTTGTATTTTTTCGACCAATGCCTTTTCATGGGCAACCGGGGCGGTCAGACGAACCGAAACGACGCCTCCCTCGGCGGTGACCTCGGTATCGAGATTGGCCCCCAGTAAAATCGCACGCACTTCGGCCGACAGCGCCAAATCATCCATCATCTGTTGCGATTCCGGTGTTGTCTGGAAAGCTTTCGCTTTGGACGCCTCGCAGATTAAATGCGTGGCATCGTCAACCGTCAACTTATGAATATGCAAAATCATCGAATACAGATTCGGATTCCAGGGATCGATACCGTATAGATGCTGACTCCATTTCCGTCGCTGATTATCATCTTTCTTTAATATGTCGGCCGCCTTGGAAGCCGAAATCCCTTCGCGTTCCATTTCAAAACGGACGCGATCCTCAAAATCGGCGATAATTCGAATTTTGAGAACATGCGGGATACCGGTAACAAAGAAATGTCCCGCCAGTCCGTGATAAACAATGTTATTACGACGAAATTGTTTGGTCAGAGTGGCGCGAAAGAAAGCGATATATTTTTCTTTCGTTAATGACAGGCGGCTGAACAGCGATGGGGCATCATGAATGGCTCGCACCAGTTTTAATTCCGGAATGTTGTAATCTTCCGAAGCTTCAAGAATAATGTCACGCGATATGCACTCGTAACCCAGCTCTTTGGCTACTTTTTGGGCTATCTCCTTGCCTCGGCTATATGAACCTCTCGAAATCGTAATAATTGACATAACTTAAAACTCCGTCAAAATTAAACTTATTAAAAATTACCGGCCCCGAAACTAATATTTTAAGTATTTATAGTCTATATATTTTTTTTCCGGATTTCAATATAAAAATATCTCTTTTAAGTCCCTTTTTATCCGATCAGCCCTTGCTCGGTTCGTTTTATGATTTCATTTTGTAAATCGACACCGAGGTCAACAAAATAGTCGCTGTATCCGGCGACACGGACGATTAAATTGCGATATTTCTCCGGATTCACCTGTGCCTTACACAGGGTTTCGGCGGTCACGACATTAAACTGGATATGGTGCCCGTCCATTTTGAAATAAGAGCGAATTAGGTGACCGGTTTTGATAAGGCCGTCATCATCGGCTAAAATCTGCGGTGTGAATTTTTGATTCAGAAGCGTCCCGCCCGTTCGAAGATGGTCGATTTTGGCGGCCGATTTTAATACCGAGGTTGGTCCCTTACGATCGGCTCCCTGGACCGGCGAGATGCCTTCGGATAACGGTTCACCGGCTAAGCGGCCATCCGGCATAGCACCGACAACACTTCCAAAATAAACATGGCAGGTGGTAGGGAGGAGGTTAATCCGAAAATGTCCACCTTTTGTATTGGGTCGCCCGTCAATTAGGCTAAAATAACTTTCGAAAATACATTTTAGGATGTCATCAGCGTAATCATCATCATTGCCGTATTTTGGTGTTTCTTCAAGGAATAATTCACGCAGGCTTTTGCCGTTCTCGAAATTGCTTTCCAGTGCCTGCTTCAATTCTTCAAATGTAATATCTTTTTTGTCATAAATATGATACTTGATAGATGTCAGGCAATCGGTCAACGAGCCGATCCCGACCCCCTGGATATACGATGAATTATAACGGGCACCGCCATTGTTATAATCTTTGCCTTTGGCGATACAGTCATCGATAAGCAGTGACATAAATGGTGCAGGGAGAATCTCGGCCCAGAGCCGTTCAATAGTGCGATTCCCCTTAATTTTAATATCAATGAAGTGTTTAAGTTGTTCTTCAAAAGCGGCGTACAATTCGTCGAAACTATTATAATTAGCTGGTGTACCGCTTTCAATACCGATTTTTTTGCCGGTGCGCGGATCAATTCCATTGTTTAAAGTAATTTCAAGCACCTTAACCAGATTAAAATAGCCGGTGAGAATATAACTTTCTTTACCGAAAGCGCCGGTTTCGACACATCCGCTGGAGCCTCCATTGCGAGCATCGATTATCGATTTACCCTGTCGGATTAACTCCTGGATGATGGCGTCGGTGTTAAACAGCGAGGGTTGACCGTAACCGGTTTTTATTATCTTTAAGGCGCGGTGTAAAAGTTTATCCCGATTTTTTTTGCTGATTTGTACCATTGAACTCGGCTGAAGCAGGCGCATTTCCTCGATAACATCGAGAATCATATACGTCAGCTCATTGCAGGCATCATCGCCGTTTTCATCGACACCGCCCAGATTTATCAAACAAAAATCGGTGTAGGTGTTACTCTCCTGAGCGGTTACACCGACTTTCGGTGGTGCCGGTTGATTGTTAAATTTTACCCAGAAGGATTGAAGTAATTCACGCGCTTTGTTTTCATCGAGTGTACCATTGGCAAGGTCGTTTTTATAAAACGGCAGTAAATGTCTATCCAGCCGCCCGGGATTAAACGAGTCCCAGGTGTTAAGCTCGGTGATTACTCCCAGATGCACAAACCAGTAGTATTGCAACGCTTCCCAGAAGTTTTCCGGACGGTGTGCCGGGACCCTCCTGCAAATTTGAGACATTATTTCCAGTTCGGTTTTGCGTGTCGTATCGGTTTCGGAAGCGGCCAGATCGGCCAGCCTATCGGCGTGCCTTTCGGCGTAGAGTATCAAGGCATCAGCCGTAATAAACATCGCCTGCAGTTGCTGTTTTTTATCGTATGTCTCAGAATCGGATTGGAAATCGAGATTTTTCAGGTTTTGTTCGATGTCACATTTAAAATCAAGCATCCCCTTATAATAGATTTTATCATCAAGAACAGTGTGTCCGGGTGCCCGCTGTTCCTGAAATTCGGTAAAAACACCGGCTCGATAAGCATTGATCCACTCTTTATCCATCTCTGTAAAAATTCGGTCGCGGATAGATCGTCCCGACCAGAAAGGAATAATTTCATTTGTCTGTACCGCGCGAGTGTTTTCATCGATTTTAAATGAAATTTTCTCGCGATTGTGCAGAATATCGAAATCATCAAGCGAATGTGTACATATTTCGGGGTAGGTTGGTGTCGCTTTCGGGAAGGGGCCGCGTTCACCAACAATTAACTCACCCGGATTGATACATATCATTTTATTCACAAGCAGATATTTAAAAGCCAGCGCTCGTGCCACCGGTACCGGTACTTTATCAGCCGCGCCGCTTTTATAAAAATCGGTCAGAAGCTGTGCCCGTTCAATCGAAAGAGTGGCGGTTGAATCGAGGCTCTGCTGCCTGAGTTTTTTTATTCGTTTATTCATAATTTATCCGTCTGTTTTTATCTCTAATCCATGCGAAATAAAACGTTCCCCGATACTTTTAATCTGCTCGTCGGTCTGTATATCAAAATGTCCTATCCGGTTTTCTATACTATATCGGCGAAATTTATCCTCGGCCATCATATTATAACGTAAAAGGCTTACTATACCGGTGAAACGAATTTCATTCAACAGCCTGATTATATCATCGAGATTTTGGTCGGTGTCGGTCAGGCCGGGTATAAGCGGGATACGAATATTAATATTCGCATCGTTTTCGATTAACAAGCGCAGATTATTAAGAATAATATCATTAGAGGCGCCAACATATTTCCGGTGGGCGATATTGTCTATGAGTTTTATATCATAAAGAAAAATATCAACCAACTCATATATCCTTTCAAAATCTTCAGCCGGGACATTACCGCAGGTATCAATCACAGTATGGATATTGTGCTTATGACATTGACCAAGCATTTCTTTCAGAAAATCAACCTGAAGCATCGGTTCGCCGCCCGAAAATGTAACACCACCGCCCGACTGTTCATAAAAAACCAAATCCTTTTTGATTTCTTCCATGAGGGAATCGGTCGTGACCGACAGGATCGTCGGCTGTTTTTTATTAAATCGAAACCGGGTTAAATTTTCGGTTTTGCCCGTCGATTTCCCATTATATATTTCTTTGCCTTCCGGATTATGGCACCACCAGCAATCAAGAGAACAGCCTTGAAAGAAAACCGTAGTACGGATTCCGGGGCCATCATGGAGGGCGAATTTTTTTATATCGAAAATTTTACCAAGCATGATCATATAACCTTTACCTGCAGGTATTATAAGATAATACGGGATAGTCGCTATTGCTATCGGTTTTTTTTATGATAAAAGCACGCGTTATTAATCTATCGATTCTTAACGGCAGTCCGGTTCCGGGCCATCCAAATACAAATAACTTATCAAATAGGATATATCCAATATATTTATATCCCCTACCCCATCGACATTTCCAACCATCATCGGTACCGGTGCCGGACCTCCCAGGTATAAATAGGATATAAGGTAGGTCACGTCGAAGATATTAATAAGTTCATCACCATTGGCATCACCACAAAGAACGTCGGAAGCGGACGTATTGTATATGGCAAAAATCTGAATATCATCTATGTTCCATCCGCCGAAAGTATAAAGGGCATTATCGACAGACATCGTCCATCGCAGGTATACCGTCGACTGACTATCCGCTACCGTCGATAAGTCGATATCCATCGCGTTCCAGCTCGAATCAGGCGGCCAGCTGCCATCGGACCAAACTGTCGTCCACGTTGCCCCGTCGGTACTTATATTCACCGTTCCGAGACCGAAGTCGTCGTTGGCCAGCCAGCGCTGGAATTTCAGATGGACGCGTACCAGTTTCGAAAAATCGAGCGCCGGTGTGGTTAGATGCGTTTCAGGAAGGTCATTCGGATAATTACCGTACAGATTGTATCCATAAACATTGTCACCGGTAAATCCACCGGTCGGATCGGCTCCGAAACCGAAACTACCTCCTTCACCCGTAGGCTGACCGAATTGCCATTCACCTTCGGTGAGCCATCCGGGATCAGTATCCAGTAACCATTCATACTGTAGCGACGGTTCCCCGACTATCAGTTTTACGAACCGGATGGTGTCGTCGACACCGTCATCAAGGTTGGTAAAATAAATCGTGGCGTAGTGTACCCCATCACCGAGCGTATCGGCGTTATCATTTATTTCGACTAAAACCTCGGCTGTATCATACGGCATCAAATCGCCGGAGATATCGCCTGACAGTGTAATCCAATCGGCCTCAGGATTACACGTAATACTATAGGCGATCGATTGATTATATTTATGAGCAAATAGGTATATTTTACCGTCCGGTGTAAAAGGCCCGCCTGAAGGACCTTCCGATTCGAAAAAATCGCTGGGCGTTACTTTCATCCCGGTCTCGATTGTCAATCCCTTTATACAAAAGTTGGCGGTAGAATTTAAATAATAAAGATCCTCCCAGGATGATCCGCTCCAATAATAGCTTTGACCCGGCTCCGATGAAGATTCCACCCAGGTTCGGTAATCGGCACCGAGAAGTAACGGTACATCCGAAGAACGATCATACGGCTGACCGCCAGAGGAGAGATCCAGATATATATAAAATTTATCATCCTGTTTAAGCTCCACGGGGGTTACTAAATCTATGGTATGAAAACCGGTATAGGCGATATTGCCCGACACGCTGGATAATTCATCCTGCAACACACCGCCGGTAAATTGCCCGTATATCCTGACGGTATAATCGACATTGTCTGAAGCGGTAAAAAAACTGACAGCGAGAAGTCTCTCATTTTGGGTGGCTGTAAATACGTTAAAGGCTTCGTCGCAGTCGGTTTTAGTATCGCGCCAGCCGTGATAATCATGATGATGGATGCGGTCGTAAGTCATCAACTCGACATTTTGAAAAGAAACGGCCCCCATTTCCGGTTGTTTGCAGCAATATTTGTCATAATATGAAATCCAGAAGTATCCATCCAGACCCCAGCTGATTCCCCAGCTATTCTTGCATATCCACGCACCCGGTTGTGGCGCCTGGGTAGCATGATCATCGTCCCAACCGACGATGGCAATCGCGTGCGTCGGATCCCAATAGTTTTCCGGCGGTTGATAATGATTAAAACTGCCGTCCAGGAACGACGCGTCATAGCACATGCAGGTAGCAATGACACCATTTTCCATGAGTTTGTTCTTAATCAGATTTATATTACTCAGGTCTTCGCCCGCCTCATACCATTCAATATCCCTGGTATAGTAAACGTGATAATCGGGGTTGGATCGTTCCGGCGTCGAGCCGTATGATTGACCGTCAATATCTCTTACCGCACCCTCGCCTCGAACCAGATAAGCCGAGGCCACGCGATAATCACCGCCGTAATGAAGTTGAAGACCCTGGCCATCGGGCGGATCAATGTCATCGTTATTGTGATCGTTAAAACCGTTCCACCAGTCAAGATGATACTCGGCCAGATTGGGCTCACCGGTATCACCGGCCAGTATCCAATTACCGGTTATCATAAGATTACCCTCGATAGCCGCCATCGTACCGTGTGTCCAACAGGTTCCTCCCGATTGATTCTTTATCGAACTGACGTAATTAATGCTGCTGACATCGCGCAAATCATATGAGCTGGGCGGATCGGCCTTAGTCATTGGGGTTATGATTACAATGAATATTATCAGCGAAGCCAATATCTTAAAAGGGTAGCTGTTCATTTCTCCTCCCGTCTAATGACCGAATTTAATACTTAGATCGAAGTAATATATACTAAGTCCGTATTCGGTTCCAGGATTGTATTACTTATACAATATAATAAAATCCTGATTTTCGTCAAGTTTGAATGGTGGAACCAACTAAAAGCCCCGCCGGATGGCGGGGCTTTGTGGTTAAATGAATGAATAAAATATTGTTTATTTTCTTAGCGGTGATCCGCATGCAGATAGCCATTGCTGGCAGGTGCATGGGGCCGGTCCGATTCGGTAAAGCCAGTCTATCAAATAGGTAATATCGAATATATTACAGGTACAATCGCAGTTGGCATCACAACTGCAGAGCTCATAAGGTATCGGTGCCGGACCACTTAGATACAAATAAGTAATTAAATAGGTTAAGTCGAAAATGTTGTAAGTGCCGTCACCATTGGCCTCACCCGGTTCGCAGTCGCAATCTGCTTGCGTGGTCAAGGCAAAAGCCAGGTCAAGTGACGCTTCCATAAACTCATGTCCCGGCGGATAATGTATATCACACCAGAAATAGGGTGGATCACATAACCAGGTGGCATCATCGTTCCAGCGATAGTCAAACTCGGTCGTTTTCCAACCGAAGTAATACGAGTAATCCCATGTCATATCTCGGATGCCCAGCCAGTAGATAGTTCCCTCAGTCTGGACAAAAGCGCTTTCAGGTGGGAAATAGAAATCATACTGGTAACAATTCAGATGGTTATCAGGAAGCCAAAAATATTGATTAATGAGCCAATAAAAATCTTCCGGATTATTGTCGGTTATTTGCGATACCCCATAATCGCCGGGAAAACGATACGATTGCCAGAGGATATCACCCGGCATACTCCAATCAGCGTAGACGCCGGCCGGAACATCAGAATAAATAGTTAGCTCAAATATCTGGAAAGGTAATTGCGGAAACATATCATCAAGGAATGAGCCCCAGAAATGAATATCGGTAATCGGGCCGGATTCGGTGCAAAGGAAATCATCGGCCAAACCATCAATTTCAGGTGTCTCCCATTGGGAAAAACAAATATCCATTCCGGTATTATCCAGATCGGGCGGCTGATACCATTTAACGTTTTCCAATGGTTCCAAAACAAAGACACGATAATCTTCGACTTCACCATCAGGCGCGGGGCCTTCGGGCGTTAATCCTGTCACAGAACTAAACCTACACCGCATGTAAGTAACGCCCGGCACAGCATCCGCCGGAACACCTATTGGAAAAATATTGGTGCCTCCTCCTATTGCACCACCACTCGCCGGCGCCTCACCTCCATCATTCCAGTCACCATCGGCATTCCAGTCAATCCAGATATATAGATATCCGGGTGCAGATGTCGTAATCTTTATCCGTGCCGAATTGCCGGGAACAACCGGATCTAAAATTACTATTCCATCTTCATCATCGGGATAGCCGTTATTATCATCACCGAGAGACGTTGGTATTGGTTGTCCATCCGGCTCGCCATCGATGACCGAACCTAAATACATCGTGGGGTCAATCACATGGCTGGCGCCATTACTTGTTGCCAGCGTCGGGTAGGTTGGATCGGGTGCATCACCCCAATCTATTTCCGGTTCGGCAACCTCACCGGTTAATTGGAAGCACAGGTTAATAGCATATCCGAAGACCGTAGTACCTGTTTCCCAGGTTGTATAACCAAAATAGTCGGAATAAAACATTCCTTCCTGCAGTATTATTAGACTATCATCGTATGCCCAGCCGGATTGCGGCTGATAAAGCCCATAACCCTGAATTGATATCCAGTATCTGGTATTGGCGTTAAACAACAATGTATAGGGCAAATCGACCGAGTAACTAAACCAGTTTGTCGATCCGGCGGTACCGCTTATAAAAGTTTCATTGACATCGGCATTGGCGAAATAAAACGAATCAATAATATCTCCCGGGGCCAGACCCAAACCGGCACTGTCCTCATAAAACATTACGATCCAGTCAAAATAGCCGGTATCAGGCGGTCCATTCCAATATCCACCAATCCAGTGGACATCCATCACTTCAATATCCTCGGAAAATTCGAAGTCATCGGCCGTAAGGGCGTCAAATAAGAGAACATTATCGTACTGCGAAGCCGCCAGGCCGTCGTAGTCCGTCATCCCGTTATCCCAGACAATCGCTTTGGTCGAGCTGCCCTGCCATTCCTGATCACCTGTTGGCGTGGCCGAACGGATGCCGACTGTTAATTCGGCTTCGGCGGCTATCGACCAACCGATTGCGAAAAGAAACATGCTAACCATTAACAGACATGCTTTTTTCATTTTTTCCTCCTTAACAAAGAGATTATAGATTATCTATATAAAATTTTTACTTTTTAAAGAGCGACTATTTTATGTGAAGGCAAATCCAGAGCCTTTACACATTCCCCCGATACCCTATAAATAAAAAATACCAATTTTGGTCTATTTGTCAAGCGATATGTCGATTACTGTTAAGTTTAATAAAAAAAGCCCCGCCTGATGGCGGGGCTTAACGGCTCAAAAGAGATATAGCAAACGGCTTATTTTCTTAAAGGCGGGCCGCATGCAGCCAACCATTGCTGACAGGTGCACGGGGCCGGGCCGGTTCGATACAACCAGTCAATCAAGTAAGTTATATCGAAGATATTACATGCGCAGTCGCAATTGGCATCACAGTTACACAACGGATAAGGAATTGGGGCCGGACCGGAAAGATATAAATATGAAATCAGATAGGTTATATCAAAAATGTTGTATATACCATCGCCATTGGCTTCACCGGGATCGCAGTCACAGTCTTGTACGGTCGAAATCGCAAAAGCAAGGTCAAGCGAAAGCTCCGCAAATTCATGTAATGGCGGATAGTGTATATCGCACCAGAAACCGGGTGGATCGCACAGCCATGCCGCATCGTCGTTCCAACGGTATTCGATATCGCATGTTTTCCAGCCGAAACGATATTGATTGTTCCAGGTCAAATCCCTGATACCGAGCCAGTAGATAGTTCCTTCTTCTTGAACAAATGCAGCCTCGGGATCAATATAGAAATCGTACTGGTAGCAGTTATAATGCTCGTCATCAAACCAAACTTCCTGCGGTACCGAATAGTAATAATCTTCGGGATTATTATCGGTAATCTGCGTAACCAGATAGCTTCCCGGGTCAAAATAGTACCGCCAGAGAATGTCACCCGGCATACTCCATGGCGCAGATACGCCGGCAGGAATATCAGAGTAAATGGTGATTTCAAAGGCCTGGAATGGCAGATCGGGAACTAAATCTTCTAAGAACGAGGCCCAGAAATGAATATCGGTTATCGGGCCGCTATAGGTACACAAGAAGTCATCGGCCAGGGCATCAACGTCGGGATACCCGTACGCATGCATATCGACATCCATTCCGGTATTATCCAGATCGGGCGGCTGATACCACTTAATATTTTCCAGCGGTTCTAAAATAAAGACTCGGTAATCTTCCACCTCACCATCAGGCCCCGGTCCAAACCACGGTAGTCCGCCGGCTGAACTATAACGCCATCGGCTGTAAGTGGTGCCTATGCCCGCGCTGGCCGGTACAGCCATCGTAAGATAATTAACACCCGGACTCAGGGCCTGAGCGAAAAATACATTTTCGCCGGCATCGGCAAAGTCGCCGTCGAGATTCCAGTCAACCCAGGCATCCAGAAAACCGGGTAGCGAAGCCGTTACCTTAACACGTACAGTAACCCCCGGTGTAACGACATCAATAATAGATACACCATCCTCATCATCGGGGGCACCAGCGATGTCATCCAGTAAGGCATCCATCGATGGTTGACCGTCAAGTTCACCGTCAACCCATGTACCCAGGTACATTCCCTGTATAATCGTGTGCAGAGCGCCACCGCTGAGGCTCAGGGTTTGGTATGAATCCGGCGCATCGCCCCAGTCGATATCCTGTCCAAAGCAGGGAAGACCGATAAAGACGATAAGCGGAATCACTGTAATCAGACATGCTTTTAACATTGTTCCTCCTTCTGGAAGATATTTTAAATATTCTTATAAATATTTATTTATGTAAGAACAGAAAATCAAAATTACGATTGTTACGAGGTTATCCCCCAAACCACGATAACGTACATGATTAATATTGTCTATTTTGGTCTTTTTGTCAAGTAGAAATGAATATTACCTCGCGACAGGGGGAATACACATGTCTTGATAAGGTGCTGCCGGACAATAACTTATATGGTAATTACTCGATTATTTCAGTAGTAACATTTTGTGCGTGGCCGTAAAATCATCCGCTTTAAGCTGATAAAAATAGACGCCACTGGCCGCTTTGTTGGCGTTCCATTCATAAGAGTGGTATCCGGCGCCTAACTGTGAATCGACCAGGGTTGATACTTTTTGTCCGAGAATATTATAAACCGACAATGAAACATTCGACAGCCGCGGCAATCCGAAGCTGATAACTGTTGACGGATTAAATGGATTAGGATAGTTGTTATCAAGATAATAATTATCAGGTAAGATAGAGTTATCTTTATCAAAAACATCGGTCGATTGATTATGCACTACCCATCCGTTGGTCATATTCAGCGTATATGTATCACCGATATCATCAACGATTTCGGCGGAGATAAACGAAACCTCGGTTGAATCGCCGATATCGGGAAGGATTTCGTATTCAATAGTAGCAATATTAATCGGACTGGAAGCATCAATTGGATTTAGGTAATCTTCCCAGATTATATGAGTGGTTCCATTTACATCGTTTATGGTCATGCCTGATAGAACCGTCGAACTCACTTCAATGTATGACAGATGCTCGATGGAATATGACAGATGAATTTCTAATCCGGCGACATTGGATGCCCCCGAAAGTTCGGCCACCACCGCAACCGTATCGCCAATAGCTCCGGTCGCATTAGTCAGGCTCAAATCGGTCTGAGCCGAAGCCATTAGCGGACAAAAAATTACAAATAAAATTGAAACCAGAAATACAGATATATTGATTCTTTGGCGACTTTTCATAGTACCTCCCATGCGTGAGATGTTATCGTTCGGTTCAAAACCATTGTTGCCCGTTACATTTTTAATATAATACATCGATATAATTCGTCAATACCCTAAAATAGCCTGAAAGGCAAAAAAATGGGGGGAAATCGCCCATTTACAACCGGATACCGATGATTTAAGGGCAAATTGGCACCGGGCCGTCAAGATATAAGAAACTTATCAACCAAGTCGCATCAAATATATTTATCGTTCCGTCATTGTTGACATCGGCGACCCATTCAGGATATGGGCCGGGGCCCTCGAGATAAAGAAAGCTTATTGTGAATGTTACATCGAAAATGTTGATGGTATCATCACCGTTGGTATCGCCGCATATATATACAATACTCTGGTTATAAAAAATAGAGCCGACATCATTACGGGTTCCATCGGGATCATTATAGGTTGTGTCCGGACTACCGGCGTCGATACAGGGAGACATTGGCAATAATGAGTAATTATGATTTGCCGAACCGGCAAAAAGCGGATCCGCCGAAAAATCGTGCGGTCCCGTTGTACATCCTCAGCCGTAGTCGGATGTATTGTTCCATACGTCATTATAATCCAGCTTGCCAAATTCACCATCGATTGCAGTTCCTATATTATTCACCGCGATGTTATTCATTGCTTCACCGACACCGCTGTTGCAGTAAAAGGCCGATTTATTGGCGGCAAAAGTATTGTTGATAATTCGGGCGCGTCCCTCGATAATCCAGACACAGGTTATACCATAATTACCGTAGAAAACATTGTGTTTGATCAACGGCGCACTACTGTCGCCATAACAAACAATGACGGCCTTGTCATAGTTGCCGATTGGAATATTATCGCGAAATATATTATCCCTGATTATTGCATTAGTCGGTCCATCAATATATATCGTATGGCTTTCATTGCCGCCTTCAATCGTAAAACCGGCAATTTCGGGTTGAAAACCCCGACCATTTTTGTCTTTCAATGTAGGAGCATTGTCTATTCTGAACACCGGCAGATTGGAATCTGATGGCTGGAGTATTGTAGTTTCCGGGCCTTCGTCGGATAAAACAACTACCTCGCGACCGGCCAGATTTATATTTTCCGAGTATGTTCCGGCCAGAACCAGCACCGTATCGAGATCATCAGCAGTCGCGATTCCGTCCTGGATCGTCGAGGCATCGCCGGGGATTATTATAGTTTTAGAATATGCTGTAAACGACAATATTACAAAAAATGTTATGTGAATTGTCAGCGCTAATGGTCTTTTCATGCGTTTCTCCGGCATGGGATGTAATTTAATATTAAAGTATACAAAATTTGTCCGTTTTGTCAAGTAAATTCAGATACGGGGATAGATTTTAGCAAGAAGTGATGTTGGGAAATAAGAATGCTATCTCTTCGCAAGCAAACCGCAGTGCGACATCCAGTCTTCACACGTAGCCGGCGGCGGGCCGCTTCGATACAAAAAGTCGATTATATAGGTAATATCAAAAATGTTACAGACACAATCGTTGTTTGGATCGCCATTGCAGAGTTCGTACGGTATCGGCGGTGTACCTTCGATATAAAGGTAACTTATCAAATAAGTGGCATCAAAAATATTAATGGTCGAGTCACCATTAACATTACCCGGCCGGCAGTCGCAGGGAACACCGGCAAGTCCGCGCCAGAAACCATGACCGAGATTATATTCATTCGAAACACCCCGACCGGCCATCGGCTGCGCCATGGAGCCGCTCAGACGGTAGTGCGATGAGGAATCAGTCGATCCTCCGGCCGTCGAAAGTATATGCCGTTTAACCGTCTCGCCGCTTTTGTCACCGGCCTCGGCCGGAAGTATCAGTGCCGACAGGATAGTAAGCAATGTTATTAATATGTGCAGTTTCATCACGGCTTAATCGGTTTGAGTTTCTTCCATTACCTGTTTGTTCCGCTGGTAATCGACCGATTGTTCGATATCAAGCCCGAACGCTTCGGGATGGTAGTAAAAGCCCTTGTCTTCGTCCGCCTTGGCTCCCTCGACAGTCATACGATTGGAATCGGCGTACGCATCCCGGCGGACTCCGGTCACCTGCCACGAGACTTCCATATTGGGCAACCCGCCGGCAATGATGAAATAATTATCCGATATTTTTTCAGCGATATAAACCGGCGCATAACCACCTATACAGGTTAACTGATAACGAAAGTCCCCGTTAAGCGCCTCAAAATATTGGGGGAGACGTACTATCGCTTCGCCGTTGGCATCAAGTATAACATTACCGTTGTAGATATTTATCATCTCCGGCGACTGCACATCGCTGTGCGAAAGATATTTATTTTCGGGATCAAGCGGGTGATCGATAATAAATCCACCGCTTCCTTTGGTGTTACTGCCGGTGGCATGCAAATTCCCCCAGAAATAACCGCCGTAATTGCCGGTTGATGATCCGCAGGAGCCGTACACACCGTATTTATAACTCCCTGATGCGGCGAGTCCGTAAATACCGTAATTGGAATTACCGCCCGAGGCTTCGCCAAAGACACCATAGGTTAAGCCGGTTCCCAGCAGGGAGGTGTATGTATTAGCCGAACCATATATTCCGTACCGAGTCGAACCATCGGTTATGGTCGTTCCGTATATCGCATATGCTGTATTACCCGATGATGCGGTCGTGTGCTCGATATTACTTCTAATACCGGTTAGGACTCCGGTCCCGGAATTAGTTAATGATAGATTTATACCGGTTCTCCCCGACGATGCGTTTAAACCACGATTGATTCTTATTACATCCGTCGTCGTCGGAACACCACCATCGCCGATCCTGATACCGTAAGCGTTGACATTCATAGTACTGTCGAAAAACTGCACCATAGCATCGGCCTGGGCATTGTCCGAAAATTCGGTATTCCGCCAGTAATATGTATCGCCGTTATAATAATTCGTGTTAAAAAAGAGATTGTAGTCAACATCGGTTATCGCGGCCGTACCATAGATTTTCTCTCGATCGATTGCGGCCGAATCATAAATATCGGCATTCCGAATAGTTCCGTCGATGATTTTATAAGTGCTGACCGCATTGGGTGCGATATTCTCGGTATCAACCGCCCCAAAACCGATATCATCGCTCGAAATCGTACCGTTGGCGATTTTACTCGAACTGACCGCATTATTCATAATCTTGGATTCGATAATGGCGGAATCGGCGATGTCGTCACCGGTGATTGTCCCATCCAGAATCTTATCGCCGGTCACAGCATTGTCGGCGATTTTACCGGTTGTGACACCACTGTCGGCCAGAGCGATAGTAACATCGCCCATATCACCGCCGCCGGTAAGACCGTCGGACGTATTCACCGCGGTGATATCGCCGCCGATACCGATACTATCAGGTGCCACCTCCCACTGTCCGGTCGCGCTTCGCCATTTGAGTATATCACCTTCAACCGCGTCATTTTGACCGATATCATCAAGCGAGATTGTTCCGTCGTGAATATTATCTCCCGTGATTTCATCAAAACCGATATCGCCGGAGGTGATGGTATGATCCTGAATATGCGACGATGTTACCGCGTTGTTCATGATTTTATTTTCAGATACCGCAAAATCGGCCAGTTTGTCGGTCGTGACGATTCCATCGGCGATATCGGTGGCCATCGCGGCCGAATCGGAGTGAAGAGTCTGATAGGCATAAGGGACCGACATAATCCGGACACGCGGACAGATTTCGTTATCGACGCCGACCGTGATACCGAGATACCGTTCGCCATCGGGTGGGAATAAATCTTCGGGCAGAAGTATGCCGGAGCCAAGATTATACTCGAACAGGCCGTTTTCGACTTCTATCGTCTGGAAACCGCTCGACCAGAGCGAATCATCGCCGGACTCGCTTCCGTAAATTTTAAATTTAATCAACTGCAGTCCCTCGGTCGGGGAGCCGTCCTCATCGGTTAGATACCCCTGATAATTTATCAGTCGGGGGATTTCGGCAAAAATGACAGTGGCACTCAGACAATATATTAACAACAACAAACAGGTCGCTTTAAATAAAGACTTCATATATACTCTCCTTATATCCCGAAAACGCGGTTTTTTATAATATAAAACCGCTATATATAGGCATCCACGAAATCTTTAATATATTTATCGACTTTTTGTCCCGATATGTAAACCGGGAAGATAATGGTTAGATGGGTGGGATTTGTCGCGTCAAACGGCCTTTTTAGAATTAATTTTATTTGGTACCAAAAGCAAAAACCGGTATAATTATCCTGCTTTATTTACTGAATAAATAGATGACAACATTAAAAAAATATATAATTAACATTTCTTTAATAGCCGCTCTCGCCTTTTTCGGGCTGGCGTCGTTTCTGCCGATAACCTCGATGTGGGGATTTAATCATCTTAAATATTTCCCGGGATATGTCTATATTATTTACGCTGTGATAGCATTGCTTATTATTGCACCGTTTATAGGCAACAAGCTGTTATCTTTACTTACTAAATTTTCGGATTATTTTCAAAGGTTAAACAAACCATTAAGAATTATTATCATAAGTATTATTGCCGGGGGATTGTTTTATCTATTAAGAGTCCATGTCCACTCGATTGGCGATGGCTACCAGCGTATTTTTGAAATAGAAAAAGGAATTCTTTATTATTATACCGAACCGCTTGATTTCTTTTTACATGCCGTTCTCTATCGGTTATTGCTATCCTTCGGGATTCAGTCCGCCGAGTTATCATATGTGATTATCAGCATTGTGTCAGGCATTATTTTTGTCAATTCAATCTATTTGTTTAAATTCCCCGATGAAATTAATTCGACGACCGCCGTTTTTATAAAATTTCTAATACTGGCTTCCGGCGGGATACAGGTCTATTTCGGTTATGTCGAATCGTACTCGCTTTATTATCTGTTCGGAATCCTCTTCTTTCTGTGGGCAATAAAGTTCTTAACATCAGGACGAGGAATAATCGCGGCATCGGTTATGCTTTCTCTGGCTATAGCCTCTCATTTGACCGCCCTTTTTCTTTTACCGGCAAATATTTATTTAATTTATTATAATTTTAAAGTCGGGCATCCCGGAGTATTCTTAAAAAAGTACTTGCCAATTATAATCGTCGGACTGGTATGGGCTGTTTTATCGTTTTTAGAGTTGAGACTCAGGATTATTGAGGATACTCTTAAGGCGTCATACACCAGCCTTATCCTTCCGGTTTTTTCATCTACAGAATATTCCATCCTTTCTCCACAACATTTTTATGACATCTTTAATGAAATATTACTCATTTCTCCATATTGTTTATTGGTTGGTGCCGCTTTCTTTCGCTTTAAGAAGGGGGGAACCGACAACAGACATTTAAGATTATTTCTATTTATACAAATCGTTTTTGCACTGGCTGTTATGTTTACAATTGATCCGCTTCTTGGTTATGCGCGCGATTGGGATTTGTTCGCCACACCGGCGGTTATATTTGGTCTATCATTATCTTTTCTTTTGTTGATTGGATATAATAAAAGTATTTCAAAATATGAGGCTTTTGTTATAGGTTCTATTTCTATTCTGTTTTTATCGGGGTGGATTTTATTAAACTCGTCGGAAAAAAGACAGTTGGAGCGTGCCAATGACCTTATCTTGTTGAGTGATAAAGGTCATCAGTACTGCACCGAATTACTTGCCTATTATTACCGACACGAGAAAAACGATAATCTTAAAACAATCGAGTTGTATAAAAGTATTAAAAATTATGAGAATAATTCCCGTCTTAATAAAAAGCTGGGTGATGCTCAGAAAGATCTTGGTTTAATCCAAGACGCTGAATTATCATATCGCAGAGCACTTAACAAAGAACCGATGAACCCGGCTCTTTTAAATAAATTCGGTCAAATACTTATGACACAGGGGATGCTGGATTCGGCTGTTATTATTTTTTATAAGGCGCGCCGTCTTGCCCCCGATACGACCTCAATAATCGAATCGCTGGCGCTGGCTTATATTTATAAAAATGAATATAATCAGGCACTCTCATGGGCTGATACGCTGGAATCCAAAGATATTCACTCGCCCGGTGCGTCGTTAATCAGATTGACTATTGCCGCCCGCCAAAACGACTGGCCAACCGCCCGTAAACATTATCTGGAATTTATAGAGTATGGCAAAAGCCGTTCGGATTATGAAAAAATGGGCGACTTTTACAAAAATCTGAAATAGACGACCGCTTAAAATCCCTGCTCTTTTAAAAACCGGTCGGCCTCGAAAGCGGTTCGGAACATCCGCGTCGATCCGTTGGCATGACCGATTTTAACCATCTTCTTAAGCATCCGCATCAGTATCGGATTATCGATAACATACACCAGGCATCCCGCCCCGTTGTCGTAACTCCACCTGACCAGTTCATTGAGAATTTCAACAATTTCCGGGTATGATGATTTCCAGTTACTGAGATTAATAAGCCGCGCCCATTTTCCGCCGAGAAGCGGTTTAACAGCTTCCTTTGATTCTTCGGCATAAGCTATTGCTGTCTCTCGTTTCCACATACCGTAGATTTTCGAAGTGATTAGCTTTCGGTCTATATCAACTTCAATGTTATAGTGCAAACTGATATTCATTTTTTTTCGCCAATTTTATCCAATTGTTTTAGTTGCCGGGTTGTCTGTCTAATGTTGTCCCGAATAATATATATAATTTAAAACCCGTTTCCTCTTAAAAAACGATCCGCCTCGGAAAATGTTTTAAATACTTTTACCGCCTCTTTTATCTCTGATAGTTCGATCATTCGTTTCAATTGATTGGTCGTAACCGGATTATCAATTGCATACGCCGTAAACACGGCGCCGTTTTCGTGGGTCCATTTAAGGTGCTCACCGATTATTTCGATAATCTCCGGGTACGATGATTTCCAGTTGGTCAGATTATTAAGTTTTGCCCAGGGACCCTTCAGAAGTTGTTTTGCCGCCTCTTTGTATTCTTCACAATACTCCACCGCTGTTTCCGGTTTCCAAATTCCATAAATCTTGGCGACGATTATTTTGCGATTGGTATCGACGTCAATATTATAGTGCATACTGAGATTCATAAGTCCGATCCTGTTGTAGCCGGCGATAAAGAGTTCATAAGTCTTAACGTTTTCGTTTTTTGCTTTGTTACAAAAATTTTCTGTACCATCCCCATACGTCCCCGCCCGACTAAACCTCGTATTCTTTTGGATAAGTGGTTTATTTACCGTTTTTCGGGATAACCACCGCCGACATTGCTTGTCGTATCCGTTCGTGTTTCTCTGGGTCGGCCTGGCGTACCATTACTCAAACAAAAAAACTTAACCTTCAAAACGATAGCCTATAATAGCCATTTTAAAAATATTGTCAAACTATTTTTTGGCGGAAGGCCGCTACTTGTGGGCATAAAAAAAGATGCCGCCGTTGCCGGCGACATCCTTCTGGGAGGGACTATGTGTAAGGCATTATATTATACGCCTTTTTTTTGAAAAAAACCAAAAAATTTTCAAAAATTTGAAAAAAAATGCAATTTTTTTTCTCGCCTTATGCCCAGGCAACAAAGATGTTGGGGGGCATTCAGATAGGTAGGTGTCAAGGTAGAGGATATGACTGTCAGATTGTTACATACGTATCAATTAGGGTCGGAACCGGCGATATATCGAGAAAATCGTTCCAATAAATATAATCATTGTCCCCGCCCAGAGCAGGTTTATACCCGGTTTTTTGGATATATCAAGGACCAGTTTTTCGGCGCTGTAAGACTCGCCCGGCCTGGTTATCGACAGCACTACCGCGCCGTCGTCGGCAAACACCCGCTCCAGCGAAATCTTGTAATCCGGCCAACCGGATAGCGCCAACGGTTTCGAAATTGTCCCGCCGGCGGTCGCAAGATCGGATGTCAGCAATGGGATAATGGTCTCATCCTCTCCATCATAAGAGACAACCAGCTTGGCCCCGACTGTAAACGACTGATCGGTCGTATGTGAGGTCATATCGAAACTGACGAATTTAATTTTAATATCGCCAAACGATTCGGTATCACCTTTCCTGAGAGTTAACTTATCCCCGGATGATCCTTCCTGGATATTCTGGGGTGACAGATACAGATCAAAAAGCAGGTAGCGAAGTATATACGGCTTTTTCATGTATCCATCCAACCGACGACTGTAATAAAACTGCGGTCTGGTTTCGATTCCCCGGCCGTTGTCATCCAGCATAACTATCAGCGAGTTGTGGGCATCAAGCGGCGAGCCGGTCATTCCTTTATAAGTCAGACCGTAATTGAGGGCCGAGTTTTGTTCGCCGCTGGGAAGTCCCACGGTTTCGTTGACCGAATATACTGAAGATGCCAATATCCCGATTACCATCAGCGCAAAACCGGCATGACTCAACGGACCACCAATAAACTTGATATTTGACGGGATATACATTTGCAGTCTTATGATTGCCGCCGCCCCGGCCGCACCGGCCGTACCGAAAAATATCAGGTTCTCCAGTGCGCGGATATTTAGCAACAGCGCCACTATAATCGCCAGCAGTCCGACAAATAATGACAAAACAAGTCGATTGCGGATTTCTTTATTCCCCAGATACAGCAGGATAACAAAAATATAGATAAACAAAGTCAGCGATATTACGAAGTCGATAGAGACCAGAAAATTAATCGGTAAAATCAGACCAAGCCCGATTACAAATGCTATCAGACTTTGTTTTTTCAGCTTGTCGTTTATTTCCCCATCGCTTTTCAAAAATGGTGCTACTGTCAGGAATAAACAGAGTAAGATGGTAAGGGGGAAGGCAAAGGCGTTATAGGTCGAGATTTCGGCCGCCGCCGGATTGGAGGAAAGGTAGGTTGTTAAAAATGGAAGCGACGACCAGAAAAGGACAACTATTCCGAATATAAATAGCAGAAGCATTCCAAGGTAAAGGAAGAAATCCCTGGAATAAATATTATAATTCATCGGCTGACCAATTAAATCTTCCGACCTGGAGAAAATAAAAATACTAATTGTTAGCAATACATATAATAGAATAAAAGCAATCAGAACGGCATTTACACCGAGATCATAAAAAGAATGCACCGAAAAATCGGCCAGCACCCCCGAGCGAGTCAGGAATGTCCCGTATATAACCAGAATAAATATCAAAGCGGTCAGAAGTAAATTCGTTCTCCGCAGCGCCCCCAGTTTCTTTTCGATTATCAATCCGTGCACCAATCCGAGCGAAATCACCCAGGGGATAAACGATGTGTTTTCGACCGGGTCCCATGCCCAATAACCGCCCCATCCGAGTGTTTTATATGCCCAAAATCCACCCAGAACATTGGCAATCCCCAGAAACAAGGCGGTCAGCAGAATATATGGGAACGACACTTTCAACCATTCGGAATAATCTTTCCGAATCAACGCCGCCAGCACAAAAACAAATGGCACCCCGGCTAAAGCAAACGCGACAAACATCACCGGCGGATGTATCACCATCCAGGGATCCTGCAGTAACGGATTTAATCCCGCCCCTTCGGTAACTGCAAATCCGAGTCGTTCAAACGGTGAGACGGTCATCAGCATGATGACCAAAAACAAGTTGACCAATGCGTAGAAAAACATCCCCCATGATCGGTAACGTCCGCCACCGTATAATATCACCAACCCGAAAAGAGATGAGAAAAACAGCCATAATAAATAAGTCCCTTCCTGACCTGCCCATAAAGCCGAAAGAAGATAAAAGAAAGGGAGGTCCGAGGACGAATAACTATAAACATAAGCGATAGAAAAATCATGGCTGAAAAACAGATACCATAAATCAATCAGAGCGATTGATGCCAGCGCTATCTGAACATAGTATGCACGCGCGCCCAGTTGGAATAAATTACGCTTACCGACAGCGGTTATAAAGAAGGCCCCACCCGATAAAATTATCATGGCCAGACTCATCCAGATGGCCATCTCGCCCGATTGTCCCCAGTTCATTTATTATCCTGATAATTTTGAGTCAGCCCCTGATATTTGGAAGGGCATTTTACCATTAGTTTATCGGCTTCAAAGGCGCCGTCACCCGCCTTGCCGCGTACTAATACAGATGTTGCCTGATCGAAGTTGCCCGGCACGACACCATTATAAACTATTTGAAGACTGTCCTGGGTGTTGTGCGACGAGGTATCCATCTCATAGATGATGAAAACCAGGCGCCGGTTATTTTCATCATAAGTAACGTTATCCTGATTAATTTCCCCCGCCACCTGAACCGTCCGGGTCGCGGTTCTGGCTTCGGCGAACGAAACATACTGCACCGTTGTCTTAAAAAAAGCCGAAACTGCCCAGGCGGAGAAAACCAATACGACTATCGTACCTATGATATACTTAGCTTTCACCTTTTTTATTATCTCGTTTCAAATTTTTGACTTTTCTGTCCAGAGAATAAAGGTAAAAATATATCCCTGTCCAGATTATCAAAACCGCAATCATCACAATATAGTTGGCGTCCACAATTATCTCTCCCCGGCGCGATAACGAGCCGATAAATTTATATCAACCGAAATTTTATATATCCATAAAAACAAAGCGGTGAATGAAACCAGCGACAGAGCGAATATTAGCGCTACTGTTGAACCCATTGTAATAACACCGCTCTCATCGATAATCGAGTCGTTCGGATGTAACGAAAATACCGGATAAACTCGCGGCAGAATAAAAATCAAAAATATTCCCGCGACACCGAACAGAATCGACATCACTGCTGAGAAGGCGGCTCTGGTGTACTCATCGGATACCGCCGATCGGAATGTGAAATAACCGCCGTAAATGAGCAATAAAATAAATATCGATACTTCTCGGATCTCAGACCAGTTCCAGAACTCGCCCCAGGTCATCCGAGCGAAGATCGAGCCGGTGATGGTTGCCAGGATTGAGAATAGAAGTCCCAGACGACAAGCAGTTGACGCTTTGATATCATAATCGATATTTTTTGTCTGTAAAAACCGGACAGAAAAAAAGACCGCAATCAAAAAGGCAATTGCCGCCACCCATGCCTGGGGGACATGAAAATAAAATATCCGGTACACTTCGGAGTCGCCGGAAGCGGAAGCCGGACTCATCGGCGAGGTGGTAACAAAGGCAAGGATTATGACCGCCGTCATCGACAAATATATAAGAAATTTCCAAATCATCATTATCTCAATTATTACGTATTTAACATCTTATAATATAGTTTATTAAAACAAAATCTTGTCCGGTTTGCTCCCTACTTTTTTTAATACCGCCATACAAAATCAAAAAGCATCACCGATAAAGTTATCATCACAACGTCATAAGCGATAAGCATCTGTATCGGCGCCGAGATATCGCCGAATGTTCCGCCAATAAAAGCAGTCTTGGTGATTTCTATCACCGCCGCTAAAAGTGGCATTAATATCGGAAACGACAATACGGTAAACAATGCTCCTTTGATTGATGCCTTAGATACAATCGCCGCGATAATAGTTGTCGCCCCGGCCAGACCAATTATTCCCAATAGTAATCCAATTATAAAAACCGCCCAGTTCTCGGCTGAACTGTTCAGAAGCACTATAAACAAAGGCACTATCAATACCGCCAACACAATTAACAGTAACAAATTAAAAAGGAATTTACCGAAAAAGATTATAGTTCCGGGGCAGGATAATTTGAGTATCAAAGCGGTTCCCGATTCCTCTTCCTTAATAAATGTCTGCGCCAGTCCCGACATAGCCGCAAAAAATAAAATTATCCAGAACATCGCTGCCATTATCTCACCCGAGGGACTTAATACTCCCAGCGCGAATGACACCACCGTTAATGTCACCAATGCAAACATGACAATAGCATTAACTGCAAACCGTGTTCGGAACTCGGAAGTAATATCCTTGCCCGTTACCGCCAGTACTTTAGCTGTCCAATTGACAGATTCCATCGGCTAATTCATACTCCTTTGGTTCATTGGTGGCGATTATTATTATCGATTCTTTTCTGATACTGTCTAATATATTGACTACCATCTCCTTGCCCGACTCATCGAGATTCGTCCCCGGCTCATCGATTAAGAGAATTTTCGGCTTTTTTAAAAGGGCAACTGCATATTTTAACCGTTGTTTCATTCCGGTTGAATACGACGAAACCGAATCATCGCCACGTCCATCAAGTCCGACCTGTGAAAGCAATTCGTTTAATTTTTCCAACATAAGTTTACATCCGCAAACCTTGGCGAAAAACCGAAGATTCTCTGTTGCGGTTAGCGGTTCATAAAGCGAGAAATATGGCGCCACGAACGATAGCGAATCGCGGTATTGACCGAATTCAAGTTTTTGGCCGTTTTCGGAATAAGTAACTTCACCTTTCGACGGATATATCAGGCCGATTATTGTTTTTAGTAATGTTGTTTTACCCGATCCGTTACATCCTACCAGCGCCAGCGATTGCCCTGCCCGAAGGCATATATCGATATTTTCAAATACCTTTCGCCGCCCGAAATATTTGGCCAGCTTTTTGGTTTCCAGTTTCAGCATAATAAATATCAAGGTTTTGTTCATTTTGGAAATCGGTCAATGAACTCACCCCGACTTTTTTGAATCTAAAACAGGAGTCGGTTATAAGTCAAGCGATTAAAAGGGATTATCAAGATACAACCGATACAGATACAAGCCAATGATAACAACCGACAAAAGAATCCGACCGGTTTTATAAATCGTTTTATCTTTAAAGGCGGCTATCTCCTGTCCATTTTTAATTCGCCAGAATATCCGGCCATAATTTATAGAGGAGAGCAACATCAGAATTATTACAATATAAAGAAATAGCATAATGCCAAACTTGAAATTCATCACATAACTTATTAGCAGAAAGGCGATTGAGCCGAAATAATATTTACCGGTTAAATTCGAAGCCGGCACCGAATCATGTTTTTTTATCACACCTGACGCCAGAATCATGATGACTATATCACGCGCCAGAATTAAAATCGCCAGCCATAATGGAAAATTACGGAAAAATATCAACTCGATTATTAATACTATTGTGAGAATTTTATCGGCCAGCGGATCAAGAATCAATCCCAGCCTGGTTATTTGATTTAGCCGTCGCGCCAGGAATCCATCGAGAAAATCGGTCAAAGCGGCAATTGCCAGAAGTATAACGCATATCAGTGTCGCCTTTTCCGTTCCAAGCCAGAGAAAATAACCAACAAACGGCGTAATTAATATCCTTGCCAGCGACGCCAGATTAGGTGGGAGGAAAATATCTTTTATGTTTATTTTCTCGGACTGGTTCATTTTTAAATACGATTCTTAAAAATCATCGCAACATTTTTCGCCCACGGCGAAAACAATTACCTTATCACGTGTTGCGGGAGGTGCTTCCGTACCCGCACACCGGACATCGAATAATATTCCCCGGCTCTTTTACAAGTTTGGCAAAACCGCAAACCGGGCACAACTGCCCTTCCTTGACAATCACAATCGAATCGGAATTCGATCCGATCGGGCACGAGGTTCCATTTGATTCCGATGTTTTTTTACTATCCATAACCTGCCGAAAGATAATAAATTAAAAAAAATTCGACAGATTTTTGTTGATAACTACGGAAGATTTGGTAATCGTCTTTGTATAACCTAAAAAAGGAGAGAGCTATGCAAAAACGAAAAATTATAACAATTATTGTTTTCGTGATGTTAATTTCCGCCGGCAATCTACTGGCTGATGATGTCTCGGTTACAATTTATAATAACAATTTGGGGGTGGTTCATGAGACCCGACAGCTTAATTTCACCAAAGGAACCGGGCGTGTGTCGTTTATTGATGTTCCTTCAATGATTGATGCCACCTCGGTTGGATTTGAACTGGTCGATAAAAGCAAATCGGCGGTCATACTTGAACAGAACTATGCTTTCGATTTAGTTTCACCCGAAAAAATCTACGCCAAATATATCGATAAGAATATTGACCTCTTTGATAAACAGGGCAACATTTTCAGCGGAACCCTGTTATCATTTGCCAATGGAGCCTTTGTATTAAAAGACCGCTCCGGCAAAATACAAATTGTAAGACTGGAGCAGGTTGTTAATGCCAATTTCCCGGAACTTCCCGAAGGTTTAATCACCCGTCCGACTTTGTTCTGGCTGTATAACTCTAATTTCTCCGGCCCGGCCGACTGTCAGGTGAGTTACCAGACTAGCGGTATGAACTGGACGGCTGAGTATGTCGGAATTCTTTCCGAAGATGAAAAGGCACTTAATTTAACCGGATGGTCCTCGATTAATAATCGGTCCGGCGCAACCTATAAGGATGCCACATTAAAACTGATCGCCGGTGATATTCATCGGGCGGCTGAAGACCGGATAAGGCAAAAATCGGGGATGGTTACTCTCGAAGCGGCCGCGTATGCGCCCTCGGCCGGTTTTGAGGAAAAAGAATTTTTTGAGTATCATCTTTACACGCTACCCCGCAAAGCGACCCTGGCCGATAACGAGATAAAACAAATCGCACTGTTTGAGCCGGCTTCGACTGCGGTCGAAAAGAAATACTATTACCAGCCGGAGCAGAATAACAAAAAAGTGAAAGTCGCTATCGAGTTTAAAAACGGTATGGAAAACGGACTGGGGATGCCGTTGCCGGCTGGGCGGACCCGTATATTTAAAGCCGACACCGATGGTTCGATGATACTACTGGGTGAGGATAAAATCGATCATACGCCGAAGGATGAGGATGTAAAACTGACAATCGGTTATGCTTTTGATGTTTCGGCCGAAGAAAAGGTCCTTAACTACCAGAAGATTTCGTCACGAGTCGATGAGCAGGCGTACCGGATTGAAATTCGTAACCATAAAAAAGAAGATATCTCGGTTATTATCGAGAAGAAACTTTACGGCGACTGGGACATTGTCAACACCAGCTATGAATATGTAAAAAAGGATGCCAACACGCTGAAGTTCGAAATCCCGGTAAATGCCGATGGAAAGGTCGCGGTCGATTTCACCGTGAGAACCTCCAGATAGATACAAATGTGGTTGACGATTTGATAAAAAGTTGTTAGATTCGTCATTTGATATGAACAAATGAGTTAGCCAGGAGGACTACATGAGTTTAGTTAAGAAATTCGTAATTTTGGTTTTAATAATTCTGATGTTTTCTACTGTGTGGGCAGGCAGAAGAAGCCCAATAAAAAATGTCGGAGCAATCTTGAGTCAGGCAAGAATCGAAATGCGGGCCAATCCACCTCGATATGAGTCGGCGATGGATTACCTGGATACTGTTCTGGCAATAAACGGCCCTACACCGGAAGCATATTATCATAAGGGAAACATTCTTGGTGAGTTCGCCAATAAGGAATACGACCTGAATAAGAAGCTTGAGATTTTACATTTGATGTCGGCCAATTACGATTCCATGTATTCGAGCTGTGATGATAAAGAGGTTGACAAGAAGTGGAAAAAGGACTGTAAGAAATTCGCGGGAGTTGTCGATTCGGTTAAAGTTTTTTACTGGAAAGACAATTATAATGCCGGTGTCGGTATGATTACCCGAATGGATGAAGAATACATTCCTGCCGTGAAAAATGCGATGGATCCGACTGAAGAAGAAGCCGCCAAGACCGCTTTGAATGCCGCGGCTGATACCAGTAAACTTTATTTTCTCGCCGCTCTGGCGGTCGATAAAGATGATTTCCGTCCCAAAGAAGGGATTGGAATAATATATGACCGGCTAAATCAATACGATTCATCAGCAACCTGGTTTCTCGATGCCCTTGAACAGGTACCTGATTCACTCAATCTTTTACAGAATTTAGCATACGCCTATATCCAGTCCGGCGACTGGGTGAATTCTACGATTTACTTCAAGCGTCTTTTGGACGAGGTCCCCGATGATGTCGGTACGGTTATGAATATCGCTATCTGTTACAATAACCGGGAGATGTATGATTCATCGTACTTGTATTATGTGCGAGCCATCGAAATAGATCCGACTATCTCTGGCCCGTTCATCGATGTTGGTCAGTATTTCCTGTTTAAATCGCAGGGATTTTCCGATTCGATTATGTACTATCAGAAAGAGGATAATATCGCGAAGGCAAATGAATTTATGGCTATGCGCGACGGTTACCTTGATTCCGCTGCCTATTATTTTGATGGCGGCTTGAAGCTGGAACCGGATAATACTCTGGCTTTGGAACAGTATTCGGTAGTCAGTCTGGTGCGTGGTAATTACGAGAATGCTGAAAAAGGTTTCAAACGTTTGACCGAACTGGAGCCGGAACAGAAACATCACTGGATTAATCTCGGCGATACTTATATTCAGGAACAGAAATTCGAGGAGTCGATAGCACCGTTTGAAAAGGCGTTGGAAATCGATTCGACTGATATTCAGCTTTGGGAAACGCTGGCCGATCTGTACGAATCGAACGGTTTTCCGGAAAAGGCCGAAAACGCCCGTACCAAAGCAGAAGAATTGAAAAATATGTGATTTGGGTTGAAATAGATTTGGGCAGGTCGTTTTCGGCCTGCCTTTTTTTTTCAAATGAATAAACGACTTATACAAGTTGCCCTGCCGGGAACACCGCGGAAGTTTTTTACGTACAGTCTTTCCGGTAGTTTCGATACCCGGCTGACGCCGGGATGGCGGCTTCAGGTTCCGCTTGGCAAGCGAAAAGCTATCGGCTTTTATATGGGATCGACCGAAAGTAAACCGAAGGCAAAACTCAAATCGGTAATCGATGTTATCGATTCGGAAAATCTTTTCGAGCCGAAGTTTTTTAATTTTTTGACATGGATGGCCGATTATTATTTCGCCAATCCGGCCGATGTTTTTAATGCGGCGCTTCCGCCCGGATTGAGAAAAAACATCAAACCCAAAACAAGAGCTAATGTTTCCATCGGCGGTAATGTTTGTCTCGGATATAAACTGGCCGATAGTACAGTCGATGAGAGCGGTACGATTGAAAAAATAAAAGGTCTGATTCCCGATGGGACATTGTTTCAGAGGGCGGACATAATAGCGCAGGGGATAAGTAATTATCGTTTTAAGAAACTTCTTGATAAAGGGGATATTGTACCTATCTATGGTATTCCCGATCTGTTCGGTTACATTCGTCCGCGCTCCGAAATCGACGCCATAAAACCAAACGACGAGCAGGCGATGGCGATTGATACAATAATCGCAAAACTTTCTTCGTATGCACCGATGCTTTTGTATGGTATAACCGGTTCGGGCAAAACGCTGGTTTATTGTGAAGCGGTTCGTGAGGTGTTGAAACGAAACCGGACCGCACTGGTGCTGGTGCCGGAAATCGCGCTGGCCGGGACATTGCTGTCGTACTTTAAGAGCTTTTTCCGAGAAGAAATCGCCCTGATGCACTCCGGGTTGAAACCGAAAGAACGGGTGCTGGTCTGGCAGAATATTCGTAATGGCCGCTACAAAATCGTTATCGGGGCGCGCTCGGCGCTTTTTGCACCGCTTAAAAATCTTGGGCTGATAATTGTCGATGAGGAACATGACGAATCGTACAAGCAGGATGATCCATCGCCCCGGTTTCAGGCGCGTGATGCGGCCGTTATGCGGGCGAAGATGAATGGAATTCCCGTTGTACTGGGATCGGCGTCGCCATCGGTCGAGTCGTTCTACAATGCACGATCGGGTCGTTATGAACTTCTGAAACTTACCCGTCGCCCGGAAAAGGCCGAAATTCCGGTCGTACGGCTGGTTGATTTGAAAAATGAGTGGCCGGTTGACGGTAATCCGTTTTTTACGCGGACACTTATATCGAAAGTGAAATCGTCGCTGGCGGACGGCAGTCAGGTTATTTTGTACCTTAATCGCCGCGGGTTTTCGCCGCGTATTAAATGCACCGAATGCGGCCTGACACCGAATTGCCCACATTGTGATATAAGTTTGACCTATCATCGTAAAGGTAACCGACTGGTTTGTCATTACTGCGGGTATGTTAATCCGTCGTACAACAGCTGTGCGCAGTGCGGCGGCGATAAATTTCTTTATATCGGGACCGGGACGCAAAAAATCGAGGATAACATTACTGAGGTTTTTGAAGATGCGCGTGTTGTCCGGCTCGATTCCGATAATGTCACCGGGCGGGCAAAGGCGCATGTTGTTTTGTCCGAATTCGCGGCCCGTAAGTACAACCTTCTGCTTGGGACGCAGATGGTGACCAAGGGGATTGATTTTCCCGATGTCTCGCTGGTGGGAGTGTTGATGGCCGATATCGGGATGGATATGCCCGATTTCCGCGCTTCGGAGAAATTGTTCTCGAAATTGATACAGGTGGCCGGGCGTTCCGGTCGCGGGATTATTCCGGGCGAGGTTATTATACAGACCTTTAATCCCGATACCGATCTTATCGATGATGCCGCGCGGCAGGATTATGATACCTTCTATGAACGTGAAATAAAATCGCGGCAGGCGCTTTCGTATCCCCCGTTTTCGCATATGATAAATTTCCGTTTCTCGGCCAAAAAAGAAGAAACTTTGTATAAACAAACCCTCGATTTTAAAACGGAATTGAAAAAGCGGCTGAATGAAGTGAATATAAAAGCACATCTACTCGGGCCGGCGCCGTGCCCGTTGTACCGTATGCGCGGGATGTTCCGTCGGCATATGTTTGTCAAGACCCGCCAGATATTGAAATTTATTAGTCTGCTGGATAGCTGGCAGAATGATGGTACACATTTTGGATTACCCTCAACTACAAAACTAATCATCGACATCGACCCATTTGATATGATGTAAATGGCTTTGTTTCCGATTTTTCATAAAAATGTAACCATCCCCCTTTCACGTCATTGCGAGCCGAAACCAAGCGATAGCGCGGACGAAGGCGTGGCAATCTCATCGCAGCGAATCGAGGAACGCATAAATAAAAATGAAAATCGGAAACGAACCCATTTTGAATAGGTCGAA
>Ga0272443_10001680_pt1 | contig 31185 bp, 18 predicted proteins | sample SSMAcet12_FD_193581 | JGI IMG/M metagenome (GOLD analysis project Ga0272443, IMG submission 193581) | Marine sediment archaeal communities from Little Sippewissett salt marsh, Falmouth, MA, United States - SSM-Acet-12 | ecosystem: Environmental > Aquatic > Marine > Wetlands > Sediment ... | reverse complement strand
TCCAAGTTCATATTGTTCGTGATGCCTCGACGCCGAGGGAGCCACTTTGAAAGGCTCCCTCGGCTGCTCATTACAGGGGCCCATTTTTTCTGCCAGTAGGTCCGAGTACGCAAAATTCGGAAGAGCCCCTTTTTTCATGGCAGCCGCCGAATTAAGGCCATAGCCTACCGAAATAATCGGTTCCCAAACTGTCTTTCCTTTATTGTCTCGTCTGAATAATATCCATGCATCCGGCATCGGCCGTTAGCCATGGCAGGGGCTCTGCAAGGAGTTCCTCTCCTAGTCTTTGCACCGGAAGTCTGATGAACCCTCTCTCTTTACACGGATGCCCTCTGGCGGCACCTGCTCAAGGAAAAACTAGGATTAAGTGGCCTAATGAAATCGACAAAATATACTAACTAAGCGATCTTTCATATCATTCTCATTAATTTTATCTATTTCTTCGTAAAATCCATTGTTGAATTTTTTGAGCCTGATTTTTTTTCAATCCTGTTTTAATTAATTCATCGACGCTGAGTGTAAGGATTTGGTCAATTGATTTAATGCCTTCGTTTTGCAACGTCCTCACTGACTGCTGACCCACACCTTTTATAGTCATCAATTCACCGAGCTCAGATCCTATAGCCAGACATTCAATCAGTTTAATACTGCGAAACATTAAGTCGCTGAACTTGTAACACTTCTGAGGATTGCATATCTGGGAAAGACAATTTAAAACCCATAACACAGTAAATTGAATGTTGTTTTCTAGTTCGCCCAATGAAACCTTGAATTTCTTGGATAAGTTTGACATTGGAACACCTTTTGCGTGCTCATATAACAGTATGGCATTACAAAGTAGTTTATAAAATACAGTTACCTGGTCCTTTTTTGAATTGGTTTTGTATGGCACTCTTAGAGTCGTCAACAGTCTTTTTGTCGGATATTCAGATGACTCTGGATCCCGCCAATAATTAATGATAGGTTTTTGATCAGGCTGAAGAATCTCTATGAACTCACAGGCATCATCGATCGTTTTTTTACCAATGCGTTTTATGCCATACGATCTGCACTCATAGGAAGCGCAACAGAGAAAAAGAATATCGATATCCGTTAGCCGATTAATATATTCGAGTTTTCTACCTTTTCTTTCCAGGTTTTTCTCATCGAGCTTTAACAACGCTCTCAAAAACGAGGCAAGAAGCCCTCCAGATTCCGGTGAAAGCCCAGCCAGCGATACGGTCTTGCCCAGTTTGGTTGGGCAGACGATGTCTTTTTGGCCTTCCTTTTCATAAATCATTTTGAGGCGCGTTAGCTCATGAATAGACTTCAGGCTATCCATTTCACCAGCAAACAGGGAAGAAAAAGTATAGTTTAAGTATTCAGAAACACGCGAGGACGAGGACCTCCCTTGTGCGACGATTTCGGAAAGAACTGCTGAGAGAACTGGGTCGGTCACACCATTTCGGATTCTCTCATGTTTTACCAATTGTGGCTCAATGTCATCTATTCTGTCCATTTTGAATAATTGAACGATTAAGTCACTTTCCTCATCCAGTGCTAAAATATAGGCTTGTCCGGGCATATCTTTCCTTCCGGCACGCCCTGTCATTTGAAGCAAATCAGAATAGCTTAATTGATTCCTTCCCTTTTCTCCCCAAAGATACATATCTCGTATGACAACATCCGTTACGGGTGCATCTATCCCCATTTTTAATGCGGTCGTTGCAACCATTACTCGATTTTCATTTTCTAACATTGATTTCAATCGATTTGTTTTTTCCTTCTGTGGCAATCCAGCGTGGAGATATGAAATTGATTTCTTATGTTCCGGAAAAAGTTGTTTCAATTGACTAGATAATTTCTCTGCATCTGTCTTTTTACTCACAAACACCAACAATGCTCTCCTATCATTATCTATGATCTCTTCTGATATCTTGAAAATATATTCATCTTTTTCTTTAACTTTTACTACCTTCCTTTCAAGTATTGGATACCTCCAATCGTTTTGCACGATGGAGACAGGGGTTCCCTTTTTCTTAAGCCACTCTTCTATACGATTCGTATTCCCGGCTGTTGCGGAGAGGGCTACGATCCGCGACCAGGGACAAGACACCAGGATTCGTGTCACGAGGATCTCCATGCATGGACCCCTTCGCGGATCTCCCAACAGATGGAATTCATCAATAAGGAATGTGCTGACGCTTCTGGCCCAGAAGTGGTTTTCGCTTGAGCGCAATATAATTTCCAGACGCTCGGGAGTGCAAATGACTAATTCGCCCTCTTTCGGTGGCGGAGACCCTAGAAATTCTCGGGTTAGTGCATAATCCCCCGTTGTAATGACAAGATTTATTTTGGGACCACCATTTTCACGGATTGCGCTACAGAGACGTTCAATTTCTATCTTTTTTTCTTCCGCCAGTGCTTTCAACGGAACCACATAGATACACCGTCCTCTTTTTGACAGGAGATCGGAAAAAATTTTCAAGTAGCCAACAAGGGTTTTTCCGCTATTTGTAGGTGCTGATACGATGAAATGATTTCGTTTTTGAGCAATATTTTGATTGACCGAATCTTCTTGTATTGGCGTTAAATGAACATCTTGACCATAGATTTGATAAAGTGCACTTCTAAATATATCGGGTATCTCTTTATATTCTTCCAACCGCCTGAGATTTACGCGATTTGGTGAACCAATGGAATCGCTATAGACAATGTTATTCATCTTCTTCATCCGTAACAATTCGAATTAGATCCAATATCGATCGGGTCATCTTTTCTCTTTGATGCCCAGGGAGTTTTTCTAACTCTCTTGCAATTTGGTCTATTTCACCCTCGCCTGTGGCATTCTTCTGGTTTTCTTTTCGCTTGAGCCCTGGTTGCTGAAACTGCAGTTGCTCCACCGAAATCCCGAGTGCTTTTGAAATCCGCTCCAGGGTCTCGAGGCGCGGCGAGACGGCCCCACATTCGATGCGGCTGATCGTATTGTGACTTAATCCGGCCTCTGTTTCCAATCGCGATTGGGTCAATCCCTGCGCGACCCGCCACAATCGAACCTGCCCTGCGAGGCTAGGAAGACCTTGGTCAGGCTTTTTTCTTTTCCGGCTCATTACCCCTTGAATTCCCTATTTTTGTGTAGTAATAACACATTTCAGAAGAAGAGGTCAAAATGAAACCCTCCACTGCATCCCTTTTTCGTTCCCAACGCCAACTGCTCCGCAAGGGATTTCTCACCTCCAAGGAAAACTGGGTGATCTGCACGCCTACGGGTGCAGGGAAAACCCTCATGGCCGAGTGGGCCTTTCAGATTGCAACCTCCCAGGGATATCGAGCGGTATACCTTGCCCCCTTGAAGGCGATCGTAGAAGAGAAAGCTCAAACTTGGAGCGAGCGATACGCCGATCTCGCTCCTGGCGTGTTCACTGGCGAATCCACTCGCCAACCGGGAAAGAGGAGGCCGAAAAGAGAGCAATTGCTGCTCATGACTCCGGAAAAGTTGGCCTCCTATCTGCACGGTTGGCGGGGGAACCTGTCCTGGTTGGCTGAAATCGGCCTGTTGGTGATCGATGAGTTCCATACGATCGGCGACACAAGTCGCGGTGCCACCATCGAGAGCCTCGTAGGGAGGTTGCAGCGAATCAATCCCTTTTTCAGGATCATCGCCCTTTCAGCGACCATCCCAAATGCCGATCAGTTCGCAACATGGTTAAATGCCAAAGAATTCGTGACCACCTGGCGCCCCGTTCCCCTGGTCCATCGCACGGTTCGCTTCCGTAAGGTTTCAGAAAAACCTCTACTCCTAGAAAAAGAGGTCATGGAGACCGTTGAAAAACGCGGTCAAGTGCTGGTCTTTGTCAACTCCCGCCGCCGCAGCGAACGCCTGGCTTCCCACCTCTGCGATGCCGGCTACCGAGCTGAGTTTTATCATGCAGGACTCAATCAAGAAGGACGGTCCCTGCGGCATGATGCCATGGCAAGGAGAGAGATCGACGCGCTGATTAGCACCTCCTCTCTGGAAATGGGTGTGAATTTTCCAGCAAGAAAAGTAGTGGTATATGATAGTTATGTGTTCAATGGCGAGACCTTTGGCCCGCTGCCCATTGCCCGATACCTCCAATTTGCCGGTAGAGCCGGAAGATTCGGTCTCGATTCTCTAGGGGAATCCGTTCTCTTTCTTCCTGTATGGCATGGGAATGCCCTCGCCTATGAAAACGGAATCCCCGAGAATGTGTCTTCTGGATTACAATCTAACAGATCTTTTGATAAAGAAGTCCTCACTGAAATTACAACTCGACTTTCTATCTCGGAAGAACACCTTGAAACCAATTTCGTGAAGAGGACTTTTTGCCAACGATTCAGTCACTCTCCCCATTTGGAAACGCAGATCGAAGAACTCTTAAAAGCAGAACTCATCAAACGAAGTAAGCACAAGCAAAAATATCTGGTTGAAACACCTCTTGGCCGTATCGCCACCCAGATGGATGTTTCGCCGAAAACGATTCAATTGCTCGTAAGATTCTATGACAAAATCCCTTCTCCATGTTTTTTTGATATCCTTTTCAATTTGTGCCTCTGCCCTGAAGTGACGCCTAAACTGCCTTTCCATTTTGAGCATATTGATCAAATGACTGATGGACTCCTCAAGACTCCAAGCCGTTTGTTGGACTGCTTTACAAGTGAGGTTTTAGAGTTAGCTAATAACAAAAATAATACCAAGTATTTCTTGGCCTCAATCAATACCGCCTTCGTGGTTCATCTTCATACAATGGGAGAATCCATTGAATCTCTGGCAGAACACTTTGATTGTTATCCCGTTGACATTCAAATGGTCAAATCGAATCTTGATTGGTTGCTGGCCACGGCTCTCAGGGTCTTTTCTCACAAATGGCGCCAGCAGTGGCTCAAGGAAATGGGCGAAGACGCCCAAACCGAAAAGCCCCTCTCCAACCACGAGAAGATCGTCAAGCAACTGATTCCCATGGTCAAATATGGACTTCCCCATGAAGGATGCGATCTTGTCAACGTAAAAGGGATCGGACAAAAACGGGCCATGGCCCTATTCAATGCCGGCCTGACCACACTGGAGAAACTTTGTCATTCCAAACCCAAAACCATCTCCAGAGCGCTTGGTCTCCAACCCTTCATCTGCTCAAGACTTCAAGAGCAGGCGAGACAAATCCTGACCGATCGTAAAGAGGATATCCCTTTTGAAATACCAGAGGGACCCACCCCTTTACCCCCAAATGAAGGCATCCGCCATTGGCCCAAAGGCGTAGACCCTTACCGGCTCAGAAGAGCTCTTGACTTGCGAATCGTTCAACGCTCAGAGGAATGCCTGCGCGTCGATGGGGGCACGGAACCCCATACCATTCGCATCTCGACGCAGGATGGAAAACTGAGACGCGTCTTCGCTTGTGATTGCCTCGATGCGGCTAAAGGAAACCTCTGCAAACATGTCATGCGGGCCCGCCTGGAATACGGCCAAGGTCAGGACTTGCTCGAAGCCTTGCAAGCCCTTCAGAGCAAAGAGGATCGGCCTCTACGTTACTCCCTCGGTGAGCTCTGGATTCAAGGAGCCGCCCTCTATGATCGCTATGAAGAGCGGCAAACGGATTATTCGGGCCTTCGGTTTCTCGCTAGAAATGAAGCCTCCAAACGGTGGAATCGATGAGCGCTTTGTTTGAGACCTCCAAAGGCAGCATCCCCTTACCAGCGTTCCTTCCCGTGACCACTTTTGGAGGGAAGCATCCCCTGGACGACCTCGTCAGGCACTATCTGAACCGCCTTTCCCCAGCCATCATGGTGAGCAGATACTATGCAGAGAACATGGAGCCCCAACCTTGCCCGGTCTTTATAGACTCGGGAGGATTCGCAAGCCTTTTTGAAGGCAGTCAGGTCGTGCATCTTCCGGACGGCACGCATGGAATCCAAAGCCGTGAAGGCTCCCTCGTTACCCCTGCATCGGTCCTCGAGCTACAAGAAAAGCGCGCAGAAATTGGGGCAACCCTGGACTTCATCATCCCGCCCAAGTCTTCCCCTGAAGAAAGAAAAAAGCTCCAAGATTGGACCATCCAAAACGCAAAATGGGCCTTTAAAAACAGAACGCGCAAGGATTTCTACTTGTTTGCTTCTCTTCAGGCATGGGATCAAAGATCCATGGAACGCACCCTAAGACCTCTCCAGGAGATCCCCTTCGACGGTTTTGCCCTTGGAGGCATGGTCCCCAGAATTCGCACCCCAAACGTCATTTTTGAACTGGTAAAGGCATTCAGAAAACGGGAACCGACGAGACCCCTTCACATCTTCGGCGTCGGTGCCCCCAGTTTGGTCAAAGCGCTCTTTGAGCATGGCGTGAATTCGGTTGACAGCAGCAATTATGTGCGGCAAGCTGCATCCAAACGCTACTTCTTGCCTGCGAAAGGGACCTATGTTGAACTGAACGGCAGAATATCTCCCTCAAATGAGTGCTCTTGCCCGGTGTGCCAGCAGTTCTCCCAAGACTACCTTTCCTTGGAGGGAGAACTGAATAAAATGGCGCTAGCCCTTCACAACTTGGCCGCGACCATTGCCTACCTGGAGATCGACAAAGCCCATGGCACATGATCAAAACATCTTCATTCCGTTGAACGAGCGGTGCCCTGACGAGCAACCCCGGGAACGTCTAGCCAAGTATGGCGTGCAACAACTCCGGACCTCCGAGCTGATCGCCTTGATTCTCCGTGCGGGAGGTGCTGGGAAATCAGCTGTGGACCTCTCCGACCAATTGCTTCAGCGCTACGACGACGATCTTCCAAGAATGAGCCATCTGGGGCTGAGTGAAATCAAGAGCAATCCAGGGTTTGGAATCGCGAGCGGATGCGCCCTCTTGGCCGCCTTCGAGCTTGGTCGCAGAACCCACCACGCCATGCAGGACTCGCGGCCTCTCAACCTCAAAAGCATTTCGGATGTCGCACGCTTCTTTCGAAAAGAGTTTGGCGCCGAGGCCCCAGAAAAGTTTGTAGCTCTCTACATCAACCGCAGTCATAAACTGCTCGGCAGCAAACTGATCTCAAAAGGAGGACATTCATCAGTTACCGTTGATCCCAGAGAGGTGTTCAAAGAAGCCTTCTTGCTAAATGCTTCGGCTGTCATCCTCGCGCACAACCACCCAAGCAACGACCTTGCACCCAGCACACATGATATTGCGCTTACAAAGGAACTAACAACCGCAGGGAAGCTATTCCGGATACCTGTGGTTGAACATTTAGTAGTTTCAAACACATCAGAAATTGGAATATTGAACAAAAAAAATGAAAACGAGAATTAAACCTCCTTTGGTGTTCTCTTTTGATACTGGATTCTAAGCCCTGCATTAAATATTCGATAAGACTTGCTGTATTTTCTATCATAGGGATTTGGTAAAAACTGAAATATCGGTTCTTCAGATAAAGCATTGGTGATATGGCAGATGATATATTTTCCTTTGCGCCGATTTGAAACCTCAACAGCCTTTTTTATTTCCGAGAGCCCTAGATCAAATACTTCTTCATCACCTTGAGTTGCTTTGACCTCGATATAAAATATTTTTTTGCCATATTGGAACTTGAAGTCGCATCCATAATCATCAGATACACTATTACCAGGGAATACATAGGTGCTATTTTCTGAAACCCAGCTAGAGGGATTCACGACAGCGGCCCCATATTTTTTTCTCAACACCCTGTAGGCGTGTATTTCACCCGCCAGACCGACAAGATTTTTCATCCCTTGAGATATACGCCCCTTCGGCTTTGACCGCCTCTTCTGTTTTTGTGGAACCGACTTTCTCTTCCTTTTATCCTTTATCTCATTAAGTTTAGCCAGATCCATTATATCAATATCAGGCAGTGTATCAGCATCGATTGAATTTTCTATATGTCCAAATAAATGTGATAAGTTGTCTTCTCTGCCATCAAATTCGGTTCCACATACTTTGATAGCATTTTTCTTCTTTTCATCCCGAACTCTAACTTTCTCAAGTTCTTCTTCGGCATGAGCAAGGTCACTATTCTTAATGTTCAAATTATTCAATAAATCAGCTATACTTTCTGATGTATTTAACGTTTCCCAAAAAAAGTTCATTTTATTTTTATGTGGAAGATTTTTTGAAGCGTCAAAAACCTTATCTTCTTCCCAATAGTCTAGGTATCCTTCTTGATCCAAGGCTTCATCAACAAATTCCATGAAATCAGATATATTACAGTCCCAATAATCATAAGGCATATTATTTCTTAAGCACCAGATGATTCCTGCTTTTTGTATTGACTCCAAATTACTCAAACAATTGGCTCTATTTTTGGCATAGATTTCCAAGGGGTCCAGTGTTGGTTCGAAACCCAAAGCATCGAGCCTTTTGACAAGCTCTGAAATGTCTTGAACGTCAGTGATTGAATTGATTATTTCATATGAAATGCCCCATGATTGCAAAAAAGGCTTAAGCAAAACCATTGTTTGAGAAAATGGAACATCCCAATATTGATATTGATAGTTATCTGAAACAGAAACTCGTTCAATTTGATCTATCAATTCTGTATATGTGTCTCTCTTTTGGTTATCTCTGACCGTTTTCCTAACGATCGATCTCAAAGGAACTTGGGCAGAATCCATATGGTTTTGAAATTGTTCAGAAGCATTTTCGTTGCGGAGTCTCGTTTCACCCGCTCTTTCCAACGCCATGTTCCATTGATCCAACTGGAAGATTTCGCCGATATTTTCATATAATGAGTAGCCAAGATTATAAAATCCGTTCGATTCTCTAACTATTTGCAAAATCTGATTCTGCTCTATCATAGGTAGGTCATATTGTTCCAAAACCTCTTTGAGTGAGTCCTCTGATTTTACGGAATTGATTTCATTAAGATCCGCGGTTGGGTTCGTGGCTAGGATCAAAGGCCTCAACAGTCGAATTGTCCAAGCCAAGTCTCCCAACCATAGCTGCTCTATCTCTGAAATATGCTCCGGCCCGATTTTGAGATCAGACAGTGCTCCTACGAGGCTTTCTCGTGCTGGCTCTTCCAACCCATCAAACTTTGTCAGGACCAATTTCAGGGGCACCTCTACATCTGTCCGGTCCATCATGGAGGAAAAAGCCTCACTCAATAAACTAAGGTTTTCTCTAGCAACCTCAGTACCAATCAGCATTGAGGGCTTAGACAGCCAAATCCCATCGATCTTCGAGACAGGCGCACACTCTCCCTCCTCCAAAATTCCAACTTCCAAAGAATCCACCCAATAGATATGCGACTTTCTTATGGTGTCCATAACATTGGAAAAAGCCCTTGTATGCGGCCCCCTGGGCTGATTGCCTGCATGAGCATGGCATGATAGTAGTACAGGGACAATCCATTTGAAATCTGTCTCACATAAAAAATCTCCTACTGAAGTCTCCACCCAAGGGGCGCCATTGACGAGGAGTTGAACGCTTAAATCAGAAATATATCGGACATGTTTCCCGAAAGCTTCCTTTAACGCCTCTCCTAACCGCTTGGCATCTTTTGTTTCTATTGCCAGAACGTTCTTTACATAACTTTCTAGCCCTACATGAAAGGAAGATGTATCATCAGGAAGAAAGACTGGGGTCTCTGAAGACGGCACCAAAGATTTAAGTTCAGAACCTCTTTTTACAATGAGTCTGGATGGAAATGTATTTCGACTATCAGGCTCAAAAAGGCTCCACGCAGACCGTACCTGCCCAAAAAACGTATCTCTATTTGATATTGCTTCTGGATCTTCCAGAGCCAATGCTAGATCGTCAAGCAACCTCGTGCTGTTTGTTTTCGTTTCTGGTTGATACCGAGGCATCCCTAAGCCTTCAAACTCCTCCGAAAGCTCAAGATCTTTTTCCAAGATATGCGAAATTTCGGTTTGTAAGGGGTTAAGATGTTTGAAGTGATGGCCTCTACCCAATATCGTGGAAGGAGGTATGAACCATCTGTCCCTCGGACGGAAACAGGAAGAAGGGTTGTCTGAATCAATCAACCACGGTGTTTCTTTTAGCCAATACTTTAATGGTGATTTGTAGACCTTTGTATCGCTTGAACCTCCCTGTTTTGATATCCAAACGTTTTCCCAGTTTCCTTCCCATTTTGAAATACTTTTCAATAATAACCACATGAAATCTTCGCGGGCATCATTGTTTAAACTCGGACATTGGTCCATCCCTGGGATAACAAGCAAATCGCCGATCGCATACTGAAACCAACTTTCAAATTTAGGTTTTACGTTTTCATTGACCTCAACAATGTATTTTTCCCAAAGGCTCTGGTCAAAATTCGGTGGCGGCTTTTCCGGAAGGTTTATCCCGCCGGTCCCAGTAGCCCAACCATCAGAAGACCAATCTTCTCGTCGAATTTTCATTAACCGGATCCCGTCAAAGACACCGGCCTTTTCAAGCAAATCGGAACTGCCCTCGACTCCGATACCCCAGTGCTCATCTGCAGGAGGCAGAAGAATTTTCTTAGCTGTTTCTTTCGCTTCAGGCGTACGCACTGCATCCAAATACGTTTTAAGCCGCCGTCCAGTCGTGCCGGACCACCCCGGCCCGAAGTGGCATTCGTTCAATGGAAACCAACCGCCCTGACAAGGACCTGGAAGCTTTCCAAGGTATTTGAGTGTCTTTTCGCCCTTTTCTTTGTCAACCAACCCCATCATGAGCCGAAGCCCCCAACTGATAATGGCCCGGCAGAGTCGATCCACCTCGCCATTCAGGGAAGCAGGCAAGGCAGGTGTGGCTGCAATGAGCACATTCCGAAGGATGGTTTCAACGCCAAAGCGCTGTACAAGAGATGAGGACAGATAGCTGTGAAGCGGAAGGTTCTTTATGCCTCCTCCTTCCCTTGGCACTTGGACTATAATATCCTCATGAAGGAATGCAACGCGTGACCTAAGCTCGGATGGGATTTGATCAATGGTATGGCTTGGCAGTACTTCTTCATCATCCCCAGAGCTCCGCGGGCGAAAAAAGACGGACATACCATGGTCGGATGCATGGAGTTCCCCATCCGTTCCGAGTAGGACTCTTCTGCCTCTAAGAAGATCAGACTTCCCGGAAAACATGCTCATGACATCGTGCCAAAAATCATTCCAGTCAGCATTGTTTTCCCGAGCAATTTGTTCGGCCACGAGTTCAACGGTCGCGGCAACCCAATCATCCTGAGGATATGCATCAATTTCTAGAAATTCGAAAAGATTCTTTATCTGCGTCAACCTTGAGGTTAACCCTTTATTGATGACATCGAAAGTTGCATTTTCATAAAAAAGTGCTTTTGTAAAAATCCTTGGATCATCCAGTTCTAGCGGTATTCGTGCCTTTTTTACGCTCTTCCAATCGTTTGAAGTGAAAAGCAAAGGCTCTTTTTTAATGTCGATTCCAAGCTCTTCAAATGTATTTTTGACTAAGTGAAACCATCTGTTTCCATTAGAATCTCGCGCGTCAGCAGCAACCAGCAAGTCCAAGATGGCGCGCGCTTCATCAAGGCCCTTTCCGACAAGTCGGTTTGAAATAATATCGACTGCTTTGAGTGCCAACTTCTCAAGCAGCAATTTGTTGTACGGTTGATCGAAATCAACCTCAGTCCGACTCATCCCTCCATAAAATGGCGCGTTCAGATGGCATTCTGCACCACTTGCTTGGAGGGTTGGTAGAAAAATACTGATGTAACCTTTTTCTGATTTTTCACCTTGAAGAACGGCAAAAGCCATCCCCGCCTTTCTGACACTGGGCCACTTCCCCGGCAGGGTGGATACGGCATCGCGTATCTCTTCTGCAACCTCGGGATCTTCGTCGCCGCCAATTGTCCATTTCCAAAGCCAGTATTTCTTTGAGTTTGAATCATCATCGCCGTCTGTAATGACGTCAATATCAATTTGTTCCGCACCGCCTAAATTTGGTATCAAATTCGTTTTTCGAGTAATAAACCGCTTTTTGCTTGGAGTTTCAATCCAAATACTTCTTGCTTTATCCAGAAAAAGAATGGTGTGCTCATCCAGTTTGTCTGCTTTTTCAATTGCTATAGATTTCGCTTCTTGCGCTTTAAAAGGCAATCGCACCACAGAAGAGAAGCCTTTTTCTTCGTATTGCTTCACATAGAACGTTTTGTCTTTGTCATTGAGGGGTTCCGGAAGAAGGTAAGGGGAAAGGTATCTGAGCTCGGAAATAACCCCTTCAAAACTTAGGGACTTGCAACGATCACGAAAAGACCGCAGTTTACCTCCTCCCCAGTCCACCAAAGGGGTATTTTCGCCAATGTCAACGTTCGGCCGATCGTTGCCATCATATAACTCTTCAATAGGCTTTTCGATCAATGGAATGATTTCAGGGGTAAAGCGGAAATTGAAACCATCAAAAGATTGCGAAGTGCGCTCTTTGCGTGAGAACACCTCTGGTTTTTCGGTGATTTCTAAAACACTTCGAAACCCTATGCCTTTGTTTCCTATATGCTTTTCAGGATCCTTATCGCTCTGACCGAAACGAGACAGGTTATCAAAATTTGGAACGGTAAAGGGGGATCCATCATTCGCGATGTAGAGGGCACCATGAGGCGGTTCATTGCTGATTGCAATCTCAATGCGGCCTTCATCTGAAGAAGACCTATCTTTGGGGTCTGCAACATCAAACAGGGCATCATGAGCGTTTTGGAGCAACTCTATTAAAAATCTACCATGGTACTGGTGCTCCACCTGTTCAGTAAGATTATGTAAACTTTTATAATTCGATGTACCATTGGCCAACTCATCAAGGAAGGTTCGGATTTCTCCGACTGTTTTTCTTATGATTATTTCACTATAAGTTTGCATAGCCAATCACACAAAATTATTGCAAAAATTAATTTGCTGTAAATTGAATACTTTTGATCTTATTGCTTTTGAATATCAATCGGAAAGAGATCGAAACTGTGGATAAAGAACGTTGTAATATATTATAGTTCTGATTGATTATTCTAATTTGACAAGCTATCTGGATTATCCTCATCCTCTGCTGCAAGAGGCAATGGTTCCTCAGGAATTGGGATTTCTTGTTCGGCGGGAATTGAAAAAATATCTCGAAGTGTTTCTTCCACTTCATCTAATCGAATGATGCGGTTCCAACCGGCACGGTGGAGGCGTGCGACATGCTTCACCTCCCAATCGCCATCTAGAACAAACAGCGCTTCATCGAATTCGGCAATTTGCACATCTCCTTCCTTCAAACGATATCCTACTGCCCTCCTTCTCGCTCCCCATTCTTTGGATTTGTCGTCACCATGGGAATCGTGCACTGCAACGATTTTCGCTATGATATTCTTCTCTCCACCAGAGATATGAAGAAAATCAAATTTACCAACACTGCGCCTCCCCGCCAGGTCATAGATGATAGACTTTGTCCCTAGATATTTATAAACCAGACCGATCAATTCACATAAACCTTCGATAACAAGGCACAAAGGGTTTAGCTTCTGGAGCTTAATAACACCATTAATTCGAAGTTCAAGCAATTTTGATTCCAATCCATCAACACCTAAAATACCTAATGGTCTATTATTCTCCTCCGATATCCTATTGCAGGCTTTGACAATTTCATTCGAATATGTTTCTATTTTTTCATCATCTAAACTCATAAATCGATCTGTCCTTGGAACTATATGCGAAATAGGATCCCCAAATGAACCTGGATTTTTATACTGTGTGTAAAGCCTGCGTGAAAGAAAATTAAGGCTAATATCCATATCACGTGTCACTAGATCAATAAGCCAAGTTCTAAAATGATCGATGTTTTTGTAGCTTCCATTAATCATGTTCTCTTTCAGTGCTGCGGCAAATTGTCCCTGTTCAACTTGACTTAAGTATTCTTGGGCCATCTTTTTTCTGCGTTTCTGATTTCTGATATCTTCAAAAAACCATTTCATAGCAGGGTTATCTGAGAGCCTCCTCTCACCAAATTTACAAAGCCTAGGGGTCTCTGGATCCCTTAGAAAAGTAGCGAATTCCGGATCCACAACCAACTCATCCCCCCACATCTCGTTTTCGATTGTCGCCAACTTACAGCGCAACAACTGGTCTCGGAGTTCCGCAGAGTATTCGTTGAGATCATCTTTGCTGAGCAATTCGTTGAACTGCTCCTCTGAAAAAAAGAGGGATCTCAAGAGATTTCGTTTGAAATAGGTTAACTTACCTGGAGATGGTGGTTTCCCAAGCCTTTTCGTCCGCTTCCGCTCAAGGGTCCATAGAGTTTTCAGTTCCGGATTGGCTTGGCCGGCTCGTAACATTCGCCCCAGCGAGTTCGCCAATTGATCGACGCCTTTTTTGCATTTTTTAAGTGCTTTTTGCGCTGCAGTTTGTACATTGATCCCTTCTGTTGCAGCCAATTCCAGCGATACAGCCTCAAGTCTCTCAATGGATTTGCGGTCTTTGGCTTCATAGCGCGGGACGATATTCACATCAAAAAACCCGCAGAGCGCCCGATAATTTGCTGCAGGAATTTCTCGTTCAGGATCGCCAAACAGAATATTTACACTGATCAAATCGTTTTTGTAATATATTTTAGATTCGGTGACTGCAGTAAATGCTCTCAATGTTTTCATTTGAAATGAGTTGCGTGCCTCAGTTTGGTGCACCTCCACCACGTACTTGGGATTTTCGGAATCAGGAACAAAAAAATCCGGTACTTCACTGATTTCGTCATATTGGTGATTCTCGACAAAATCAAAGCCCGCCTTTTCCAGTGCCTTGCCTGTTAGGGCCTGCAGGATGAGGCCATGGCGCGTTTTGATTTCCGTATTGTTCACAAGATCCCCCTAATGATGAATAGGCTACAGTGGAAGTCTCGGATGCGAGGGTCCGTGTGTGCAGGACCACCTCAAATCACAGATGTCACAGGTCGCCTCATCGGGCTGTTCGCTTGGTTCAGGCCATCTTTGCTGATTTTTGCAGGACATGATTGCGCCGGCAGTCGCGTCAAACTCATCCAGAGCAACCTGAATGACGGATGGGTTTGAGAAGTCCACCTCATAAACGGCTCGAGGCGGACGTTTTGTCGGTCGGGGTTCATTTGGCGCGCTTTTCAGTTCATTGATGAAATAGAGAATCGCCCGCCGTGGATAACTTCCTGTTCGGACCCTGTAGAGTTCGGCATAGACGCACATCTGCCAGATGTAGTCCCGAAGTGTATGATCTGAGGCATTCGGCCGATGGGTGCCCTTGTAATCCCAGATTTCTCGTTCAGCGGCGTCTGCGTCTTCGCTGTCGGCCAGCACATCCACGACACCGCGCATGATGTATTGTGTTCGATCAGACTCAAGACGGAATTCCGTATCCACCACCCGAGGGTAGAGTTGCGGCCCCTCAAGTGCGTTGAAATTCTGGATGACCTGAAGGGCTTGATTTCTCACATGGACGCTGATGGGCCGAATGCCCTGAGTGCGCAAGGCATTCTCCACCTCCCCAAAATAACTCCCCACGTCTTCGTCTGTGGGCATGGTCCCACAAGGAACACCTGTAACAAGCCCTGAATAGTGCCGGTGGCACCGGTCAAGCACCTGATGAATCACGGTTCCGTAAAAGACCTGAAGTGTTTGGGCCGGCACATAGCCATCATTGCCAAAGTATCCATACTGCCGCCTGCAGCGGCGATAGGATATGATATCGCTGGTCAAACTGAACCGAGGGCGGGTTGGTGGCAATGTCTGGGAGTTGACACTGATGTTTTGATAGCTTCTCCAAGGGGCCATTCAGGTATTCTCCTCAGATGTTAATGCTGTTTTGCACAAGCCAGTTCTTTGTGGGTCCGCACGGGATCGTCTCTTTCTTTTTTATTTGCTCCGTGGTTCCCATGATGATCAGGGCATATCGCGCACGCGAATACGCCACATAGTACTGCCGAATCAAATCCAATTCGGCCCTTTCTTCAGCAGGAGCTCTAGGAAACGCACGTTCCGTTTTAAGAGGATATGGATCAAAGGCCTCTTCCATATGATGGGTGGCTGATGGAGCTGCCTTGGCTCCTGCGTGCCCCACAAACACAAAAGGGAACTCCAATCCCTTGACCTGGTGCATGGTCATGATCGGCACCATACCCGAAGGGCAGATCACCTCCTCATCTTCGATGTCATCAATCCCAGCTTTGTCCAAGTAGCCGATAAACAGATGATAGAACTGGTTCACCCATCCTGTAAACACTTCATGTCCATTGGGTTCTGCCACTTTCAGCGCCCCTCTAGAAATATTCGGGTGGCCCGGGACCGGCATGGAACTGTAAGATTCGATTAGGCGTGTTAGGCGCCCGAGTCTCAGTCTTCTCGCTGGTTCAGTCTGCCACGCCGGAAATGGCTCTATGCCCAGAAGCAAATAGAGCACCTCGTGGAGAGAACTGTCAAAATAGGTTTCGGGGGGCGCAGCGTGAATTGCGTTCACAACCTCCTTGATATAGCTTTGGAGTTCCGGATGATCTGCCGCGATATCGTCGAATGTATTTCGGCAATGCTCTTCAAGTTCGTACATTGGCTGTCCGGCTTTTCTGCCATTCGAGTACCGTGGAACAAGATTTCGGCCGTTGTCTACAATATAAAGTATCGCTCCGAGGAGGCACTGGACTTCCTCCTGCTCCATGAACGCCTTGTTCCGAGGGTTGTAGACATCCAACCCTTGGTCCTGAAGGGCTTGAACGTATGGCTCTGCATTGCGAGGTGTCTCCTTGGTACTCTTCAGCAGCAAGCAGCATTGATTGGGATCGGATACAATCCCGTTATCCACCAAGCCTTTGACGGTGAGTGCAAATCTCGCTGTCACATCCCTCACCCTCTTGGCCTCCAATGTAGCCACTGCCGGATGGCTTCCGGTAATTGAACTGCCTACTGTCAGAGGCTGCTTTCCAGGTACCCTTGCACCCGGTTGGCTCATGATCGGAAACGAATTGATATAATCGTTGCAGAAGGTTACAATATCTGAATGCGAACGGAAGTTGGTGGAAAGAGGGAATGTGCTAATGGCCGAGGAAGGAAGCCCCATGAACGCTTGAATCGCCTGATCAAAGGTAACCATACACTCCACCGAACCGCCCCTAAAACGGTACAAGGCCTGGTCATCATCGCCTACGACGACCAAGTTATGATCCCCGCGATTTCCGAGGGTCATATAGATCTCTTCCTGTATGCGGTTCGTGTCCTGGTATTCGTCAACAAGCACCCATTGAATTCCGTGTGGGTTCACCTCGCTTCCATCGCGAAACCTTTGCCCCACATCTGTTCCGAGGAAATCCAAGAATCGACTTTGAAGATGTGAAAAATCGCAACGAAAGTTGCCGACCAACAGTTGGTTGTACTCGTCATATAGGTCTGCAAGGCGTTCCATTTGCCCCCCCGCATCGCGTAGGGCACTGATATTTATTCGATCCTCCACAAGGCGATTGACAAGCTGACCAAGTGCCTTGGCCGTGGGCCACTTGGCGGGGCAGTAATTATTACTGGGGCGCCAAACATTGGGAGTAAAAAGATATGAAAACGCTCTCCAAAATGGGAGGTCTCGAGTTTTTACCGGACGTTTGATCATGTCCACATGCTCGTGGATGAACATGGCCTGCTCAAAATCATCCATCAAACGTACATTTTGATAGTTTTCTGCTCGATACTCCTGGAGCAATTCATTGCAAAATCCGTGAAGCGTGTTAATGCGCAGTTTTGAGATGTCCACTGATTCAAGTTCAGGATAGTCATTTATGATAAACGCCCGCATTGTCGCCAACCGGTCTGAAAGATTCCTTGCTGCTTTTTCAGTAAAGGTTGTCACAATGATGGATTCAGGTGCGAATTGGGCTTCCTGTATGGAGTCATCGCTTACATACAGAAGCCGGAGGAGCATGACAGTCAAAACCTCAGTTTTTCCCGTTCCGGGACCGGCAAGCACCCATGCCGGGCCATTTGGGTGTCTCACAATGGTTTCCTGCTCTGGTGTCAGGGGGTACCCGCGTGCATTTTGAAGGCAAAGCAACAACTCAGAAACATTCATCTTTCGTAATTCCCTTTCAACTCAAAACCAAGTCGGAGATTGCCACCCCCAAAGCGTCGGCGATTTTTTTGAGTGTCCCTATGCGAACATCCACTTCACCGCGCTCAATGCGGCCGATGGTTCTTACGGGCAGTCCTGTCTGGACAGAGAGATCCCGCTGGAGCCATTCTCTTTTTTGGCGCTCTTGTCTGATTTTATTGCCAATATTTTGGAGTAAGTCACTCATAGTTTACCCGTAAAAAAGAAGCCGGGAGGACATAAATGTCCTCCCGGCTTCCGATTCACTTTCGTTTATTTCCCTTGCCCGGAATTTACCGGGCTGATTCATTCAGCCTCCACTTTCGTCTATTGACTCCCAAAGTGTTCAGAACATCTAACAAAAATCGTTTCTTGCGAAATTCAACCACAAAAAAAATGGCAAACTCAAATGCCTGGACAACCTTTCACCCGAATCAAATCACTCAAAAAAACTCCCGAATCTGAATCGGCAATGGCACATTTTTGTAACTTGCCGATAGAATGGCCTGCCCCACGCTCATCACCTGGAGCTCTCTCCTGAAGGGTTGAATATCATTGCTTGCAGTTTGAACAGCTGCACGCCGCTCCTCTTCGTTCCCCAGGGCCATGCTGATCTCGGTGTTGAGCTGGCTCAGAATGCCGTTGTCGATCTCAGAGACCTGCTGGGAGACCACGGTCAACCCGATCCCGAACTTTCTGCCCTGGCGACTGATGTCCCGGAACACACTCCCGAACTTGATCCGCACCGGGTTGAGGATGCTGGGGGCTTCCTCCACGATGATGTTGACGGCCGGGAGCTCCGTGATCTGCTTGAGTTGCTCCCCGGTGCGGTAGGGGGAATCCGGTGCGGCCAGGCGTTCCCGAAGTTGGGCCTTCAGGGATTCCTGAAGCGGGAGATGGCGGTCGATCTCGCCATCGGTGTCCTCGTTCCCAAGCAACTGCTCCATGGTGCTCGAGCTCTTGAGCGCCTTACGGAGGGCAAAAATGGTGCGGGCCACGATGGTGGTGAGCAGGAACTGCTCGATCTCCGTCATCATGGTGGTATCTACATCCAGGACCCGGCCTCGCTCCAAGGCAATGATGATGTCTGCAAGGCAGGAATCGTAGGCCGTAGCCCTGGGGACGAGTCTCGAGCGCGTGCCCGCGAGGAAACCCAGCCGCCGGTTGATGGCCCCTAAGGAGGCCCGGTGAATCACGCGATCATCTGGTTCCACCTGCCCGTTGAGGATGGCGCTGATCCAGTCCTCGCCATGCTCATCGCTGATGGCCTCTGCCGAGGCGCTCATGATGTCTGTGAACTCCATGATGCTGATGAGGTCGGCCGGGGTGATGTCGCGGCGGTGGAGATAGCACTGCCGCCCTCGGCCATTCAAGACGGCATCCGTATCGAGGTTCTCCTGGGGCCGGCAGGAGAGATAGAAGAAGTCGCCAACGAGCGCAGCGCGATCTTGGGGGCTCATGACCTCGATGATGTGCGCGATGCCGCCGTTGGTTTCTGGCTTCCATCGGGCAAACTCATCGTGGGGGTCGATGGCAAAGAGGGAGACGATGCGGTCATCCCGTTCCCACTCTTCTTGCGGGGTGTGGAGGAGGTGGAGGTTGTTTTGAAAGATGGCCTCGATCATGACCATCAGGTTGTTGCTCTTGCCGGTTCCGGTGCGGCCGAAGACGCCGATGTGATGGGCGAAGTACTCACCGGGGATACCGACCTGCACGCCTTGGAGGGCCATTTCGCCGGCCAGCAGGGAACCCACGCGGATGCCGCCGCGCAACTGGGCATGCAGCAACTCCGCCAGGACCGCCTCTTGGGCGGCAATGGTGGCTTCATCTCCAAAGCCCACCTTGAAGACCCGGGAGAGGTGGTCCGGCAGTTTTCGGGGGGAACGGAACACCCATTGCTCCTGGGTGTACTCGGAGTAACCGAGGAGGGTGCCTGTGAGGCGGAGGAGCTTGTCCCGCTCGAAGTCGTCCGCGTAGAAAGGGTCGTCCATGGCCACCAGGTTCTTGGCCATGGGGTCCATGTCGTCTTCCCGGCGAAGAACATTCGCATATTGTGTCATGCGAAAGAGGTAGATGCGCTCCCCGCCCCGATCCGAGGGGATCAGAAACAGGTCTCCAATGGAGGTATCGAAGTTCCGCGCATACACCACCAACTCGCTTGTTGACGCGCCGGCAAGGACCCCAAAGGCCTCTTGCCCCAGAACCTCCAAGACACCGAGGTAGTCCATGGTCTCCCCTTTCGAGCTTGGTTCGTTTCTACAGTGCAGGCAGGATCAAAGGTCTTTGACCTAAACGCCTGCTTGATGGATTTCCTCCTGACTCCTCATGAATGCACCGCGAAGGATGCCTTCCCTCTGGGCATGCTGCAGTAAAATGTCCTTGACGGCCTTGCGTTCCTGCCGCGTTAGGCTGGCCTGCCGGTGGGCAGACTGCAAGGGATAGGGGTAGCCGTAGCTGCGGACATCGTGGCACGTGTAGTCCAGTTCCTCGAACAACCGCTTTTCGTTTTCCGGGTCCCCTGCTAGGTGCTCCCGCCACCATTGGGCATCCACATCCAGGCGCATGGGAAACGACATCTCGTGAAACTTGAAGAGATAGGAGACGCCGAGCTTAGGAGGGACCTCCCGATCCAGGAGAAAGGTTGGGCGCTTCTCCCCAAGGGCTTCCGAAGGCAGTCGGATGAACCAGTGGTGTGCTGCGCCGTACTGCTCCTTGGCTCGCCTTCCCAAGAGATCCCCATTGGGGATGTTGTGGGACTTGCACAGCCCCAGGACGCCCGTCCCCTGGGCGTTGGCCTTGCAGATCAGGTAGCGCTTGAGGAGCTCGGGAAGGTAGATCGACTCGCCCAAAAGGAAGTAGACCAGGGAGGTGTCGAGCAAGAGGTATTTGGGTTGGGAGGCCAGTGCACGGACCCCCATTCCGAGCTCGGCCAGGGAACGGATCAGATAGGCATGGGTCCCCACCTGGGATGCGCGGGAGAACGCCGCGTTCTCCCAGGTGACATCGGCCGGGCGGATCGTCTTGGGACCTTCTGCTGAGAAGACCTCGCAATAGTCCGACCCATCCCGGAGTTCTTTTAGGCCGCAATGGATGAGGTCTTGTAGAAAGCAGTGATACCCTTGGATCAAACCTTCTCCGTGGTCGCTCAAGTTGATCAACCCGGTGTACATCAGGCCGGGGAGGGTCCGGGCGGTCATCTTGTGCTGCCGTCGCGTGCAGGTCTCAAACACGCTCCCTGCGGAGACGGTGAAATGCATGAACACATCGTCCTGCTGGAGGATCGGAAACTCACCTGAACCATCCACGCCGGCCACCACGAAGTCTTCTTCAATGCGCGGGGAATGCTGAAAGGTCGTGATGCCCTCACACAGGGCCTCCAGGTCCTCTTCAGGAGGTTCGACCTCCTCAATGGCCTGACGGAAGGCGTCGATGGCATCCGTTGCCGTGTGGACGAAATCCCGGGACAGGAAATCGAAGTCCATTAGGCCCCTCCAAAGGTCCTGCAAAGATGCTCGTAGAACACCTTGGTGTTGTGAAACCCCCGGCGGCGGTTCCGGTTGTTCCCTCGAAAGATCATGACCTCAATCCCCAGGTTGCGGCAGATCTCGCAGCCGCACTGCTCCCAGGGGCGATCCTCGAGGGTCTTCAGAAACAGCTCGCGAAATCCCTTTCGGTTGCCCCCCATGTAGTCGTCATAGGTCATCACGGCATCCAGCACGGCCTCTGCCCCCACAAGGCGCCTTTCATAGTCGCGGAGGAGGGAAAGGCACTGCTTCTCCAACGCTCGCAGCTCTTCGAGGCTCGCCAATCCCTGCTGCACGATCCTTTTGGCGCGAAAGCTCCCACCGGTCTGGGGAACGCGTATGGCTGCATAGCTTCCATAGAGGGTGAAGTAGTTGGAAGAGGCGCCCAACCAGGCCCTTCGGAGGAAGGAGGCGCTGTCGATGCTTCGCACGCCCAGGCGCTGCATCTCTGCCAGGGCATCGGGCCTTGCGACGCCAAAAAGATGCAGCCTGACCCCGGGCTTGAGCACCTTGTTGATGGCCTCCAGCACCTCGAGGATGCCCGTTGTGTTGGTCCGAACGAGCCCCCCCAAAGCCACCATCTCATATCCCATCTCCTGGTAGGCTTTGACCGCGTCTGCATAGCTCTCCGGGGACCACCCCTGCGCGGCTCCGATGGGCATGAAGGTGTACTTCTTCTTGCGGTGTCGCTCAATGAACTGCCTGGCGTTTTCCATCGTCAAAGCATAGCGGCGGTGCTTTTCCGCCTCGTCGATCACGTCCTTTTGCCAGAGGAGCGGGCGGGCATCCATCCAGCTCAACTGCTTGCTGGACTTCTTCACCTCCCTGGCCTCGCCGCTCGCTTTCAGGCGCTCGTACTCTTCTTGGGAGATCTCCTGCTCCTGCCCGTCCAGGTTGGCCATGAAGTAGGCGGTCTTTGTGAGGACGCCGTTGACGATCAGATGGTCAATGCTCACCCCGTAGTCGAAATCGAGGCGTTGATAGTAATCGAGGATCTCGTCGGTCTCATAAGGCGGTTCGATCTCGTCTATGTAGCCAAAGGCGCCGCAGTCGCCCATGATGGGGAAATCGCGCGGCACGCGTAGGTATTGATGAACACCCAACTTCTCCAGGATCGCCCGTTTGCTCTTCTTTTTTTCCACCACGACCTTGGAGATGAGGATCCCGTCGTATTGCGGCTCGGGGTAAATCTGGTGGGCATAAACGGCCGTCTGGTATCCATCGCCAGTGCCTTCGGGCGCGGTATCGGTGAGAAAGTTATACTGGGGATTCACGAGATCGTCCCATTCCGGGATGAAGTAGAGCATCTTCTGCCGGTGGGGCCTCGCATACCAATCCTTGGGGATGCTGATGGGGGGGAATGGAACGATCGCGTCTGGAGAAGGGGCCGAGGGTCGCTTCCTCTTCGGTCGCAGAGGTTCCTCCCGCTGAATCTCAAGCAATCGAGGAAGAATGCTTGGGTCGTTTTGGACGAACGCGCACAGGGCATCGGGCTTTTGGGAGAGGGTTTCTAGAACGCGCCGAGCAACCTCTCCTTTCAGGCTCACGAACCCCGCAGAGAACTGTTTGGCGTGTTCCTTGGTCAACACGATCGGGTGGATGTCTGGGATTGAAGGCATCTTGGAGGCCGTGGCTTCTCCGCAGAAAGCCAGAATAGATCCTCCTGGCCGTGTGTCCCCGTTCAGTTGGCAGGCCCGAAGATAGGAGTCTCCCAGCAGGAAAAGCGCCAGGTCATAGCGGGTGGAGAGAAGCGCCTGAATGTCGTTCGGGACATGTAGAAACGCCGACCAATCCTTCAGTTCTTTGACCCGCAGGCCCTGGAACGTGCACTCATAGGGCGCAATGGGCAGCGTACCAGGAATCAGGCCATATCCTGCCGAGAGGATCCAAAGGTCCAAGGCATCGCCTCCAAAGCGTTCCCTGAACGCTCGCACACCCTTCATCAGGCGAACGTGCTGCTGGCCCGTGTACAGTTCCTCGGCGGGCAGCATGTGCGCGGCAAGCTCCTTCTCCCGAAGGCTAAAGGCATCGCGTCCCTTAAGGGCGAAGTCCGCTTTCGTCAGTTGATGCCTAGGTTTGGACTTCTTCTTGCCCGTGCAAGATGTGATGACAAGAACTTTCATGACATGAGGATCAGCATTCTCGAATATGGGTGATCGCTGCTTTCAGCGAGGCAAACAGGCCATGGGAGTGATAGAGCAACCACGGGCTGTTGTGACCATTCTCCGTGACGATAAAGATCTGCTTTTGGTTTTCCCAGGCGTAGAGGATTTCCATGGAGGTTCCCACACTGGGTTTGAGATGGTTCACGAGCACGATCTCGCAGGCATCAATAAGGGCCTTGTCTTGCTCGACGATCTCCCGGAAGTTCTCATCCGTCTTTCCCCGGTAATCTCGTTCCATGGGATCGATGACGGTAAATCCCTCCAAGGCCCTTTTGGCTTCTTCGCGCCAATGGATACACTCATGGTCCTCGCACTGAAAGATCGGACCGGCCAGATAGACCCTCCTCATACCCGCTCCCTTACGAAACCGTGGCCGCACATTCACTGGGTCTGATCCCGATTCGATCTCGGATCAACCAAACGACAAAATAGATCACCGGAGTGTCCAGCAGGGCAATCGACATCTTGATGACCCACTGGCCCAAGATCAAAGGCCAAACTGGCATCACCCCATAAAATGCGATCATGATAAAAATGAAAGAATCGAGGAACTGGGAAACCGCTGTAGATAGGTTGTTCCTCAACCAGAGATGGCGATCCTTAGTGATCTTCTTCCAGAAGTGGAAGGCCCAGACATCGTGAAACTGACTGACGAGGTAGGCCACAAAGGAGGCCACGATGATGCGCGCGGTGCTCCCCAGAATAGACTGGAAGGCCGCATCATTGGTCCAGAAGGGGGCCTTAGGCCAATAAAGACTGATTTGCACCAAAATGAGGACGGAGATCAGGCCAATAAAGCCGCCCAAGACCGTGCTCTTTGCCCGTTCCTTTCCCCAGATTTCACTGACCGTGTCGGTGACGATAAACGTGATCGAATAGGCCAGGATTCCTGCCGGGACAAAGAGGCCGAATACGGTGATGATTTTGTTGGCCAGCACCGCAGCAATCGTGATGCTGCCGACAAAGATGCTGATCAGGACAATGAAAATTCTGGTTTCGCGGTCCGCGCTTTCCATGAAAGCCCCCCTCATCTCTTGGTGTTATGCATAGCTCGTGGGATCCTCAATCCCGGCCTCTTTGAATCCCTTTTTCCGCAACAGGCAACTATCACATGCTCCGCAAGCCTTCCCTTCCGGGGAAGGGTCATAGCAACTATGGGTCATGCTATAATCGACCCCAAGGGCCATCCCTGCCTGGATCGTCAGGGCCTTGGTCATGTGGATCAAAGGGGTGTGGATTTGGATTATGGTTCTTCCCTCTACGCCTGCCTTTGTGGCCAGGTTTGCCATGCGCTCAAAGGCGGCAATGTACTCAGGGCGGCAATCGGGGTACCCACTGTAATCAACTGCACTTACGCCGATGAATATGTTCGCAACCTCGAGGACCTCCGCCCACGCCAGCGCATAGGACAGAAATATAGTGTTGCGGGCCGGGACATAGGTAACAGGGATCTCCTCTCCTATGCTTGCCTCGTCTCGACCTTTTGGAACCTCGATCTCATCGGTCAAGGCAGAACCACCAATCTTCCCCAGGTCGATGTCAATAATAAGGTGTTCTTTCGCACCAAGCGCATTGGCCACATTTTTAGCAGCAACCAATTCGAAGGAATGTCGCTGTCCATAGCGAAAGCTCAAACTGTAGATCTCATACCCCTCTGAACGGGCCATGGCCATGACCGTCGTGGAATCAAGCCCTCCACTTGAGAGGACCACTGCTTTTCCGGTTCCCATGGATCGGCCTTCTTTCTCCCTCTGCTCCCCAAAAACCGTTGGGTGCCTATCCTACCAGCACTCCGTCCAAAAGGCTCTCAATTTTATCGGAGTGGATGCCCCCGCGTTCATCATCTTGGGTGATGAGGAGGGTGCCTTCCTCTCCCTCTCCCTCATGGTAAGGCAAAATCCCCTGGTTCTTGTACCATAGGAGTTTTTGTTCCCACCTTTGCCGATATTCGGGGAGCTGTATCATCCCTAGGTGTTCCCAGTACACCTTGATGCCGGTCTCATCGTCCTCAAAACTGAAGTCTGGATATCGAATCTGCCCATCCTTCCCCTTGAACGGGGCCTCATAGGCGTACTCGACTCCCTTGCTGTATAGGAGGTCTGCAATGATAACCTCTGATTTGGAACGTACGCTTTCTCCGCGCCGGGTTCGATGAATGAGGCGTTCTTCAAGAAATCGATCTTGAAGTTCCACGCGTGATGGGGACTTGAATAGATTGGTCAGCCTTCGGGCCGTCTCAGAGAAGTAGTCGGAACAAAATCGCTTCAATCCGTGCGGGTCCCCTTGATGAAGAATGACGACCTTGTTTTTCTGCCGTGTCAGAGCGGTGTACAGGAGCTCGCGGCTGAGCAACCAGCAAGGGTTGGGGGCAATGAGAAAGGTCAGCCCGAATTCGGAGCCTTGGACCTTGTGAACGGTTAAGGCGTAGGCGAGTTCCAGCTTGGGCTCTCCTTCTTCGGAAAAATCCCGTCCTCCATATCCGTACTTATAGCAGGGCTGCGAAGCAAACTCGACCTCCAGTTTCCAAGGCCATTTTTTCGGCTTCCAGTTTTTCCCCTTGAACTGCCCCACCACCACACCGATTTCACCATTGGCGACATAACTAAGCGCATCGTCTTTGGGATAGACATCTTTTCGTCGTTGGTTAACCAGATTGATTACCTTGTCTCCATAGACGATTTCCTCTCTACCCATGGGTTTAGGGGTTTTTCGCCACCTTTGGTTGGCAAGCCTTTTGGTCTCATGCCGGAACGTGTTCTGGATGAAACGATTCAGGGCTTCAACGCCATGGGCTTCGTTGCGCACTGGGGAAAGGATTTGCCAATCCTCGATCTTCTCGCAGGCACCGGCTTTCTTCCCTTCAATCCCGCAATGATAATAGACGTATCCATTGAAAAAACTTCCGCCCAGGGTCTGCTCAAACCCGTGGATGTCCTGCTCGCTTTCCAGTCCGAGTTCTTCAACCATCGTTTTGAGCAGCTTGCCTTGTAACTCGTCAGGCGTTTTCCAATCGATGAAGCGGAGGAATTGGGAATCACACCCGTGGGTGATTTCGGCCCAGATCTCATCCGCACCAGGATCGATAGGTTTGCCGCTAAACCAGTCGGCCAAGAGCAGGTCCTGTCTCCTCTCACCGAGTTGTCGACTACCCACAGTCAGTTCTGCATACCCCTTCGCCACTTTCGGAAACATGGCTTCCAATTCTTCCGGGCGGAGCTCTTCTACGATATCAACGAAAGGTCTCCCTGCCCCGATGGGAGGGAGTTGGCAAGGGTCCCCAAGGAGGATCATTCGCTCCACACCCGTCAGTGCGTTTAAGACCGCGGCCAGTTGCTCCTCGGTCAACATGGAGGCTTCTTCAATGATGACCGTCTTGAAATCATTTACAGGAGGTTTTCGATCCGAAAGGCGATATACTCCGGTCATCGGTTCGTAGCGATCTAAGGGCATCAGAAACTGCGCGATGGTTTGAGCATTCTTCACACCCGTCTGTTGCTCGAAGCGGACGCGCGCCTTTCCGGTAGGAGCCAACGCAAGGACCCCGCCCTCTTTCACGCTTTTCTCGCCGCATAATGCCTTCAGCAGGGTCGTCTTGCCGGTTCCCGCCGCACCAATCAACACGGAAATCCGAGAAGCGTACAACTCTTCCAAAGCCGTTGTCTTTTCTTCTCTTCTTGCGCTTTCTTGGGCCTCATCTTTTGGCGTATCATGGAGTGTGTGATCCAGGATCTCTCGCCAATCAATTTTTGCCTGATGGCGTTTGCCCTTAAGACGCCTTTTGACCGCCTTTTGAATGAGTGCTCCTGTGGTAGTAAATCGAGTGAGCTGATAAGCCGGTTTTTCGTCCGCCATGGCCACGCTGGCAATTTCTGGCTCGAACCGGTTTTCTGCAAGCGCCATCATGTCCTCATCCACAGGGCATGGGGGTTCCGTCTCGAGCCCGCGGATCTGGGAGATGACTGCATCGCGAGGGAGCAATGTATGTCCCTCGTTTACAGCTCGTTCAAGTTGTTGGATGGTGAAAGCGCGGATACGGCGTTCATCGAGTGGATCCGCAACCTGGGAAGGGCCCGTCAGGGGGAACCGGTTCCTGAGAGCATCATTGGGGAAGACGCCTCGATCGATCATCGGTAGGGCGATGGATTCGGCGGCGAGCCGGTCCGCCTCATAGAGGAGGTAGGGATTCTCGATCAGTTGTCTGTCCGTCACATCAATGCGAAACGAATCCCGCCGTTTATCCTGTACCACGTAGTAGCAAGCGGCTTGTTCGTTGGTGAGCTCAAAGCGGCTTAAAAGCTTGAGGAGTTGCCTTCTTTCTTCGGGCAGGGATTCCCATTTGCGGCAGATGGATGGTTTTACTAAACGGGTAACCGTTTCCGGGAATTGGTTTGGATTCCTGAAAAGCTGATCGACAGTGCCCCAGGGATCTTCACTTTCAGATTCAGTGACGAGTTTCTCGAGTTCCATGGCCAGGAGGTTGCCATGTTCGATACCGAAGGCATGGAGCGCAGCGCCCAAACCGGGGCTCGGTCCTCTCATGTTCCATAGTTCATTGAGTCTTGCGTCAATCCATTGCCTATTTTTCGTCCAGGGACCCTCCACTGCCTTTTGGATGTTCTCCAAGGCCCGATTGCATGACAGGAGAGATGCGATGGCGCCATCGTTGGTGACATGTTCACTGGCATAGCAAAAGGATTTAAAATGTTCCTCTGACGCAAAAGCCACGTAGTCTCTTGGGTCCTCCTCGGGTTGGGCTTTCAGATACTCGAGCAATTCATGGTAAGGGAAAAGGAAGCCGTTCTTGAACTTGGGGCGGATGGAGTGCTGAATAGAGCGTTCCCAAATGACGCTGTCCAGTCCCTCCTTTTTGTATTGGTATTCGACCGGTTCTCCAACATGTTCCACGAAACCCACGCCGATAATGATTCTCCCACTCTCTTCAACTAGAGGAATCCGCTTCGCGTAGATGAAGCAAAGCGACCTCTGCGGCTGAATTGCGCTAAAGAACGTGTCCAGCATCACGAGTTGATTGTGCTTGGTCTGGACCCAGATGGTCTCAAAGCCCATCTTCTGGTGGGCTTGATTCTCGAGATCTTGTTCGAATCCCAAATCATAGGTGACCTGCTTCTCCTCTGCGTATTCTTTCAGCATCCAACCAAAAGGGATACACGCGGCGGAATAGGCAGGATGACGAAACGGGGTTGGAAGCATGTGGTTGTGTGCTTTGCTCGTTTTTGCGTATGGATGACTCACTATGCGAGTGAAATCACGAGAGGCCATAAAATTCGCCCTCTCGCTGGTGCAAGGCGGAATCTTCTCCTCTTCTATTTCGGCCCAGGACTTGCCCGCCAGCTGGCTTTCAAGGGTATCGTTTCGATTTTCGCGGATTCGCTTAAGGACTAAACACGACGCGTTTTCTGAGGGCTTATTGCATATACATCCGGTCCAGCCGGCATCATGCCAAGGGACTCTTATGGACAGATGCCTCAATGGCAGTTGCCTAGCACCATCGGATATCGAAGGCATTATTTTCCCCCTCGTTTTTCTTTTAGCCAAAAGAGGCCTACTTCAGTTAAGCGGTTCGACAATTCCAAAGAGTTTGATCGATTTCATTAATGAAATGAGATGGCCTGCGCCTATTGTAAAAGAGGGCCAGTCGTCTCATGGCCCTTGAAAGGGCTACAGTTAAAAGCCGTCTCTCATCAGCTAACCGGGCCTCTTTTTCCTCACTGTCTTTAATATTCCACAAAACTGGTATCTGGTTGGAGTCCACCCGAACGGTTGCAGCAAAAGGAAACTCGAGCCCCTTGGCAGAATGGATTGTCATCACCTTAACGACTTTTCTGTCCAGGTCGAAGTCCTTCCCTTTAATGAGTTCCGCGGGTACACTTCGCTCAGAAAGCGCCTTGGCAAACTCAGCGCCGCATTTGTTGCTCCTCACAAAAACAGCGCCGGCAGTCACAGGCAATCGCAGTTCCTTTGCAGATTTTATTAGGAACCGAACGGCTTGATCCGCCTGTTCCTCAATACCATCGCAGGCATGGAGTAGGGGTTTGGGACCTTCCAGAACAGGAATAAGATCACATGTTTCCGGATCTCCTCCCCCATGATCCCTCAAAGGCTGAATGGATGCCTCCATAATCTGCCTCGTGCAGCGGTAGTTGTACTTCAATATAGTGGTTCGTCCTCGCACGTTTATGGTAGCGTCCACTCTTTTCCAGCTGAAGCCCCGGTTATAGATTGACTGCCCGGAGTCTGCAGTCATGTAAAAACCCTGCGGGTTATTACAGAGAGCCATGCACAACCTCAGCCCGACCGGAGTGAGATCCTGTGCCTCATCCACAATGACCACATCGTATTTTTCTGTTTCGACTGTCCCATCTAGGACAGATTCCAGAGCCTTGGATCTCAGTTGCTCCCATGTCATATGATCTGCTTTTTCCAAGTTCTTCAGGTAGCACACGTGGATCTCCCAAACCAGCTTTCTCAGCGCTTTGTCGAATGGAAGTCCCCGACCTGATCTATCCTCTTCTAGGTATTCCTCCATTTTCTGGATCTGTCGGCCTTCGATTACCCAGTCGAATTCCGAAATGAGATAGTCATGGCTCACTCTGCTCTGAAGTTTTTCAAGAAGGAGATTTTCAGGGTTTTCGGTTTGAAAATTCGAAAGGGTTTCCTTGAGCGTATCCAGTTTCTGCTTCTCGGTTGCCGGATTAAACTTCAGGCCTGCTCGGCCGATGAGATTTCTGATGATCTTATCTATATTGTTGACCTCAACATTCTTCATGGTTTCTCCCAACAGGGGTGCTAGGAGTTGTTCTGAGGCACGAATCAAGGTCGTGGTATATGTCACGAATAGAATGCGGGGAGGCTTATCACCAAAAAGGTTTTTGTGGGCTTCCGGCTCCATGAGATTTCGAATGCGGTATAAAGCCACGAGGCTTTTCCCAGTTCCTGGTCCGCCTTTGACTAAAGTTGGACCTTGCAGGTTTTTTCTTGCAACCTTCTCCTGATCTGGATCCAGTTTTAAGAGAAAGCCTTTCAATGTTCCATTTAAATACGCCTCCATGTGCTCAATTGAGGGCAATTCAAAAACCGGTTCCTCAATGATTTCCTCGATATTTGTCGGGCGATGCCAGCGGAGAACTCGCTCTTTTATTTCATCATCTATATCCAAGTCCAGAATGTCCTCGATGCATGAGCACTGGGAAATGGCTTTTTTTTCATTTTCACCCACACCCCATTGTGTAAGAAGTTCTTCCAAGAGATTGCTATGCTCCTTTGGGCCGCGAGATGGAATTCCTTTTTCCCCGGGCGTTTCTACGTCTTCACCTTCAAGGGGATCAATGATTTTAGGCGGGTCAAAATGAGTAGTCCGAATCAGCAATTTCCGGTTAGGAAATTGCATATTAGATTATGAAAAAAGTTAAAATAATTTCAAGTTAAGTACATTTTTTGCTTGACATTTCGATTAGAATGTGGGGCGAAAATTTTGTATCTTCAAT
>Ga0272443_10001679_pt1 | contig 31191 bp, 22 predicted proteins | sample SSMAcet12_FD_193581 | JGI IMG/M metagenome (GOLD analysis project Ga0272443, IMG submission 193581) | Marine sediment archaeal communities from Little Sippewissett salt marsh, Falmouth, MA, United States - SSM-Acet-12 | ecosystem: Environmental > Aquatic > Marine > Wetlands > Sediment ... | reverse complement strand
TACGGTTTTCTCCGCTCTGCATTTTGGAGACTCAGCCTGTAGTGTCCCCAAATACCGTTTTCCGCACGTTTCTCGCCATCCCAGGACCACCAGACCACCGTTATATACACCCCACCCCCCAAGCCACCTTGACGTGCCTCCCCAGTAGATCAGAAATCGCCGCTTTTCCCTTGATGTCCCGACTCCCATTCCCTACAATCAATACTGAGAGCACAGAGGCTTGAGGGGGCGGGGTAGCATCCAAGGGATTGAACGCGGGTGAGGGTCTTTGTAGGTGATAGTTCTTGGAGGAGATGAACTGATGTGTTGCCAAAGCATGTTTCATACACTTCTGATAATCATGTTGTCGATGCTACTTCACGGTTGTGGCAGTTTCCCGGTCAAGTGTGTGCAGACATACCCTGGTGAAATGCTAGAAGAATCCGAAATGTCTTGGGTTAGGATCGGGTCTATTTGGGATCAAGACAACATGAGCTTTCCTATTGGGGAACTTCAAGTGAAGATCGACAGTTTTCCGCAGGAGACCTTCATATCAAGAGAACCGAGACACACCTATATCTTTGCATTCCCATCGGGAGAGCAGACAATACAAGTAAGGTTCTACTGGCAAAGTCATCGTGCGCGACACTACACAGACTGGGTTAAATTGACAAACTTCCTCAGAGGTGGAAAATGTTATGTAATTGATGACTACGTAGTGGATGACAGCCTTATTTCGATGCCTAGTAGGCATGAGTTTCTTTTCAAAGAGACGTCATGCGGTACATGGTTTTCCAAGGGAAGTTACAATAGAGTTGAGCTATACAAACCAGGTGGGCCCGACGCTACGTCACCCCTGCAACTAATAAGATCTTATGACCTGGATGACGAGGTCTTCTCCGATCCAAGACTTCACGACAGTAAGAACAGAATTGCTATTCTAAGCGAGTACATCAGGAGGTTGTTCAAAGAATCGGAATAGGATGACAATCTGTGAGCATTATTGACCATGTGGTGTGCAGGAGTGCCGATTATTAGGCCAAATGGTGAATCCCGGTCGATACATGGTTCGGAGTCCGATTGTGACTACTCAGAAGAAGCGAATCTCTATGCCATATTGTAGTTTCATTCTGGCGGTATCATTCCTTGTAGTCCTAGCTGGCTGTAGTCAACCCGCAATACACATCGCCGCTTACGAGGGTCGACTAGGAGATGTGAAGAACCTGATTGCTGAGGGCGAAGATACAAATCTTCAAAACGCAGACAAACGAACACCTCTACACCATGCAGCCCTGAAAGGTCATATTGAAGTCGTCAAATTGCTTATAGAAAACGGAGCGGAGGTTAACGCAAGAAGCAAGACCGGTTTCACGCCATTGTACTGTGCAGCTTATGAAGGTCACATTGAAGTCGTCAAATTGCTTATAGAAAATGGAGCGGAGGTCAATGCAAAGGGCAAAATCGGTTTTGTGCCACTATACGGTGCAGCCCTGAAAGGTCATATTGAAGTCGTCAAATTGCTTATAGAAAACGGAGCGGAGGTTAACGCAAAGACCGAAGACGGCTTTACACCACTGCACGGTGTCGCTTCTAGTGACTATGCCCTAGTCGCGGATTTTCTAATAGAAAATGGAGCGGAGGTTAACGCAAAGACCGAAAGGGACGTTACACCACTACACCGTGCAGCTGCTAATGGTCGAACCACAATCGCTGTTCTACTTATGCAAAACGGAGCTGATGGTCATGCAATAACCAAATCAGGTCGTACTCCACTATACTATGCGGCTAAAGGGGAACATAGCGGAACTGTTGCATCTCTGCGTTCTTATGGGGCTGATATTGGTCCTGAGCACAGAGCTGCGTTTTCCAAAGCAAAGACAGTGCATATTGCAGTAAGTCAGGTACGGTTTCCGAGAAGCAATTTGCGTAATGTGGGGACTTGGGTTGGCCGAGAGCCTCTTAGACCACCGTATCGGGAGGATGCATCAGTAGTGTTTCTTCGTTCTGGTATTGCTACAGTCTCCGACCGAACAAAAGCAGATTTGACTTTGCGTGTTTTTGCCTGGAGTCGCCCAATAGGAGCTGCCTATGAAGGCTTCTCTGGAGAATGTCTTGAAACGGGATGCGAGTTGTGGGGACACTTTCAACTGGAAGCTAAAGGTTTGACTCCGCTTACACGAAAATGGAAGATAGTAATCCAACCTCCTGACAAAATACCGGTAGAGAGTTTTTCCAGGAAAGAGGGTAATGTATCTGTTTCAGTGAGAGTACTTGATACTGCTGGACCACCATTCCAAGATGCTTATGAGAAATCTGGCTATAGGAGGATGCTTGAGAAGATCATGGAGTTCTAGCAAGATAATCTTGGGTAACCATCCCAGGATAAACACAGAGAACCAGACAATAGAAGTACGGATGTAACAATGTCCAATTAGCGGGCAAAGGAAAGGCCATATCCCCACACCCCTGTCTACAATACCGTAAGTGCATTTCCTGAGAAGTTCTTGGCATCTCATCACCCACATCATCAATTCAAGTCCAAGCCGCCATCGCAGTGACAGTCAAAAAAAGGGTGCGGTCAACAACCCTTGCTGACGACGGAAAAACCGCGTTTTTACCCCCTTCCGCCCCCATGGCAAGAAAAGGTTCGTTTTTTTGCATTTTGTTGTGGCCGCCAACGAGCAACCTTGCGATGTTCTATAATAAAGGAGTAACAGGATACAAATTAGTGTCACTTGGACCACCGGAGTGGGACGGATGGCGAAGAAGAAGACGGCATTGTATGTGAGGGTTAGTACGAGCGATCAAGAGAAGGGATGAGGTAAGGTATTGTTCGCACTTTTGAGAGTTAGATGAAAGAGGTCCTTTCTCTGGTCGATGGTAGACAAGACCATTGCAAACCATTCGATCAAGGAAAGGACCTAACGATGCAGAACAGTACATCGGCACCAGCGGAGAAGGACTTGAGCAACATCATCACAATCGACGAGGGACAGATTCACCAGCACTTGGGCGAAATGGTGCGTTCGACGGTGGAGGAGACGCTCAATGACATGCTCGACGCCGAGGCCGACCGTTTGTGTAACGCCAAGCGGTATGAGCGATCCGAAGGACGAACCGATGGCCGGGCGGGCCATTATAAGCGCAAGCTGCACACGAAGGCTGCCCGGCGAACCGGCCGACGGATCGTGCTGGTGATGGACCAGGGTTCACCGCACCATGCCGAGGCGTTGGCCCGATACCTGGACCATGTCAAAGAGCATCTGGAGGTCTTCTGGCTGCCACACTACAGCCCGGAACTGAATCTCATCGAGCGGCTGTGGAAGCACCTTAAGGCTTCACGCATGGCCAACGTGCTGCCGCCCAGCTTCGAGGCCTTCACACGACACCTTCATGATGCTTTGACGCAGTTCGCCCTGCATCCAGACTTTGCACTTTCCGTGCCAGCCCCAACATCACAGAGAACAAGGCAGAAAAACATACTCGTTGCTACTTAGATCCTTGCCGATTGCTAAGGATTCTCTGACGGGCTTTCGGCGCTTCAGCCGGGTCACGCGCATGCAGCCACGCTTGAGGTCGATCTCCTCGACAGTGGCCAGTGCCAGCTCACCCACACGTAAGCCAGTGGACAGTGCCATGTCCACCACCATCCAGGCCACGGGGCCGTTGACTCGTCCGGCCCGGAGATCGACGATCGCCCGGGCTTCGGTCACGGTCCGCAGTTGCTTCACTTCCTCGGCGCTCATGTACTTGGTTCGGTCAACAGCCATGATTATGCCCTCCGAGTTTTGTACAGGTTTCGCTCGCTTCTCGATATCCTACATGTGCCATCTGGGGCCGATCCCGGTCGGTTCTGTACGCCGTAATGGAATAAGGCGTACAATTACCGTCGGCCTGGGCTTTGAGGCCCGGATTCTCCGACGATCTCTGCATCGTAGAACTCGCTCAGGATAGCGCTGCTGTGTCCAACTCCCTTCACATGTCACGCATGAGCGTTATTGCGCATCAAAATCCGCCGCACGACAGACCCGGTCCATTGACGTCCCGTCCTGCTTGGCAGCCCTTGCTCATTCAGCGCCGTTGCAACCGCTCCAAACCCATTGCCGCTGTCTCTAAGCCGGCGCATGAGCTCCAGCGTCTCCTGCTCGCCCTCCAGAACACCAAAGGGCTTGCGGCCCTCACATCGACCCGTTCGTTGTCGTATGCGGCGTCTGGCGGCTCGAAGCTTCCAAACGGTGACTGTTTTGTCGTACTGGGCTACCGCCCCTAGGACTTGCCGTATGAGCGTCCTAGTGGCCGCATCAGGGTCATCCGGTCTCTTGTCGGCGGTATCAATGCCCCCGTCAGCCGAAACCACTCTGACGCCATGCTTGCGAAGATCGGCCAGGATGATCTCAGAGACCATCAGGTCACGAGCAAGGCGGTCGGCCCGTTCGACCAGAACCAGCCGGGCGCCGTTGGATTCGATACGGTCCAGCATAGCCCCCAGGCCGGGTCTTTCGTCCAAGTCTTTCGCGCCGCAGACTCCCTCATCTCGGAACTCCTCGACGATCTCGATACCATGGGCCTGGGCGTATTGCTGAACAGCCTCACGCTGACGGTCGAAGCCGTCGCCATTGACCTGGCCTCGACCAGAGACGCGAAGATAGGACACTGCTTTACGGCTCAAATCGTTCTCTTTCTCACTCATTTCGCTGGCCTCCGTCAGACTATCGGCACCGCTTATACTGCCCCCTGATTCTGACTCAGAAACACCGGTCGAAAGACATGCTCTCGGTGGGACCGATTCTGTAGAATTGGTCACATGTGACGCCTGACAGGAGATGGTCTGCTTTGAGGCAGATCTCTCGCATCTCTGTGGTATTCATGGTGTGCCTCCGGAGATGAAGACCGCCCTCGGGCTGCGATGAAAGACAATCCGTAAGGATGTACCTTCACCCAAGGGCGGTCGTAGGCTAGATTCGGTGTGTACCAGATTGTCTTTCATCGCACCAACAATTATGCAGCCACCTTGCCGAAGATGCAAGGAAAATCTGGAGCCTCTTGATCTTGTGGCGCCGCCTATCTAGAATAAGTTCATGGAAGCCGGGGAGCAGGAAGCGGATTCGATAACAAGTACAGGGACCTATGGTACAGCCAAGGCTCCTTTCTGTCGTCTTAAAGCACGGAAGGACACGCTGATGACTATGGTCGGAAACCTACAGGTGCGATCGCGCCCAGCGAAATGGCTCAATTCCCCAGTTCAGTCCTTTGAATGCCGCCTCCCGGACATCTTCGAGTACCTCCCCGAGTTCGAGCGTCGGACAATGGCCGTCCAGGATGCTAACGGGACGCGGTCCTGGGTGAATCCTCGGCTCGACACCATTGTCAGAAAGCCCCACAGAGAAGACCCGGACTACGTCCCTGTGGGTGTCGTCTCCAAGGGTTATGTGCTGGTGCCGCACAAGGACGTCCTTCGATCAGCGGCGGCTGCATTCGCTGGTGTTAACCTCGATCCGGGAGGTATCAGGACCGAGTTGACGATCACAGAGTACGGTGAGCGCATGCACGCCAGCCTCTTCTTCCCTGACAGGTTTTCCTTTAAGGCTGGCGATGGCTATCCTCTGACTCTGCGCCTGGAACTGTTCAATTCCGTTGACGGCAGCACGCAGTTCAGGGCCTTGATGGGTTGGTTTCGGTTCGTGTGCAGCAACGGCCTTATCATCGGCGTGACGGAATCCGATCTTTGCCATCGCCACGCGGGTAACCTCGGGGTCGCAGGTATCGCAGACGTCATACACTGGGGGCTTGGTGACGCTGATCGCGACACAGAAAACCTCCGAAAATTGCGCGACCAGAAAGTCAACATCGATTCACTCCCCCCCTGGGTTAACGGGCCGGTGAAGAAAGCGTGGGGCTTCAAAGCTGCCGCACGGGCTTACCATATCGCCTGTAGCGGCCATGACGTCGAGATAGCTGAGAAGTACAAGGGGCGAACGCCTTCCACCATTGGTGTCACACGCACCCGGCGCGTTCCTGGCTGCTCGGAGAAGGCAGACAATGCCTATGACGTCAGCCAGGTGCTATCATGGCTGGCCAGCCATCGCAGGGACGTGCAGGAGCAACTCCAGTGGCGGCAGGAGATACTGTCGCTGATGGATGCCTTGTTGAATTGAACATGCGGCCGCGCATCTGTCGATCGTGCGCCATTCCAGTCTGGGGCCGACGAAACCGCGAGAGGGCCATTACTATAGAATGGCAACGAGTCCGGAACAGATGAGCGAGATCGTTCAAAAGCGTAGTTTCTGGCCAGATATCCTCAGGGCCGCTGGCGTATGTGCATAGAGAAGTCAACAATCAAGTTGAACACACGAAGTGCCGATATTATCATTGGGCCCTGTTTCTGGCCCCGAAGAGACATTTGAGAGGGGAGATATGGCGGATCAGTCACCGGCCAAAGCTGCCGACCGATGGAAAAGCACGGCCCCCGACAGGCTATGGGCGGTGCGCATATTGTCCAAAAGGCAAGGACTTGGCCTGGAGGATTGAAGTGACCGGCGAACGAGAGGCATAGAGATATGCGGATTGATTGCCTTGAGCCTGATCAAATACTCGGCTGACTGATAAACGATGATCCGAGTCGCCAGCCCGTGCCGTTCCACTGCATCTGAAAGCGCCTCCGGGGTGATGGCCTTGGCGTCGAAATGGAGCTGCAGGCCCGCCAGAACAGCAGCCAGAAAGGAGTCAAGCGTTGGCAAAGGCTGATCCGTATACGGATGGCCGAACCACGCGCCGGCGTCCAGGTACATCAAGTACTCGCTAGATTGTTCCGCGAGGAGCCCGCTGCCATTGGCTGTGCGCTCGAGTCGCTCGTCGTGGAGTAGGTAGAACAACATTTGACATATGGGTCGAACGAGTGTCAAATCATGGCCGGTTCAGGAAGCCCAAAAGGCCTATCTGTAAAGGAATTGCCAATGAGCGATCATAGCCACCCGCCGTGCTGTCCTTGTACAAGCTGGCTGAATAGTCGGCAGGCACGGGGTGATGCCGCAAGGGCTGAGGATGTGTGAAGAACTGGTCCAATCTGTAACCGCGAAGCTAGAAGAGGCGCAGAGCCTCTACCATCGCCTTGTCCTATTGGTTGGTCCGAGTGGTAGCAGAAAGACCCAGTATCTGCGCGAGGTGGCCAACCGCAAGAACATTCCTTTAGTAAACGTCGGTATCGATCTGGCTCGCCTGTTGCTGCCACTGACCGACCGACAGAGGGCCCTCCAGACCCCTCAATTGATGCGGGCATTGGTCACCGCAATAAACTCCGAAGCTGTCATCCTTGACAATCTAGAGGTCCTGTTCTCCCCCACTCTGCAGCAAGACCCTCTTCGGTTACTGGAGTCTCTTTCCCGAAACCGATCAATAGCCGCGGCGTGGGCCGGCACGACTGATGGACAGTGGATCACCTACGCCGAGCCTGACCATCCTGAATATCGACGCTACATGATCAAGGACCTTCTTATTGTCGATGCCCAACAGCGCGACTAGCTTTACGAGGGACAGACATGAAATATGGTGACCTAGTTCAGTTCGACCCCATCGAATCCGTTGTCCAGCTGCGGTCTGCGGATGATGCCAAAGCCGCTGTTGGGTTGGTTGGCACATATGTCATCTCCGAAGCGATGTCAGAGAGTTTATCCAGCCTAGCCCTCGCGCAGTTGCAGTTTGAGCAACCTGCCGACAATAAGGGCCTACTCGTCGTTGGCAACTACGGAACTGGTAAGTCACACCTGATGTCTGTCATCTCAGGCATCGCTGAGAATGCCGATCTTGTCCAACACCTGACGAATGCCGATGTTGCCAGAGCGGCCGGTCCAATCGCCGGCAGATTCAAGGTCGTTCGGACCGAGATTGGCTCTACGACCATGGCCCTTCGTGAGATTCTGGTTGGCGAAATCGAGGAGCACCTCAGTCAGCTTGGCATCGATTTCACTTTCCCACAGTCGAATGAAGTGCCAAGCAACAAACGTGCTTTCGAAGACATGATGAGCGCATTCCATGTCAAGTTCCCTGATCACGGCCTGCTGCTGGTTGTGGATGAACTTCTCGACTACCTTCGCACCCGCAGAGACCAGGAACTCATCCTCGATCTCAACTTCCTGCGCGAGATCGGAGAGGTATGTCGCGATCTTCGCTTCCGCTTCATAGCCGGCGTGCAGGAAGCCATCTTCGACAGCCCGCGCTTCGCTTTCGTGGCTGATAGTATCCGACGCGTCAAGGATCGCTTTGAGCAGGTACTGATCGCTCGGCGAGATGTGAAATTTGTCGTTGCCGAGCGATTGCTCCACAAGACCTCTGAGCAGCATGCCAAGATTCGTGAATACCTGACTCCATTCGCGAAATTCTACGGCAACATGAACGAACGTATGGATGAATTCGTTCGGTTATTCCCCGTCCACCCGGACTACATCGATACCTTCGAGCGCATTACCGCTGTTGAGAAGCGGGAAGTCCTCAAGACGCTGTCTCAAGCAATGAAGAAACGACTGAATGATGAACTCCCGACTGACCGGCCCGGACTCATCGCCTATGACAATTACTGGATAACGCTGCGGGAGAATCCATCCTTCCGAGCGGTGCCAGACATCAAGGCTGTCATCGACTGCAGCCAAGTGCTAGAATCTCGCACCGAACAGGCATTTACACGGCCGCTCTATAAGCCGATGGCTCTCCGCATCATCCATGCTCTGTCAATTCACCGACTTACAACCGGTGACATCCATGCGCCCATAGGCGCCACGCCAAAGGAGCTACGTGATGGGTTGTGCCTCTACCAGCCTGGGATCGAGGAGCTCGGAGGCGACCCCGCAGATGATCTCCTCTCACAGGTTGAGACGGTTCTCGGAGAGATACGGAAGACCGTCAGTGGCCAGTTCATCTCGTCAAATCCTGACAACCGTCAGCACTACCTCGATCTGAAGAAGATTGATGACTACGACGCAATCATCGAAAAGCGAGCGGAAAGCCTCGGTGACAATGATCTGGATCGTGCCTACTATGAGGCCCTCAAACGGGCGATGGAATGTACCGACCAGACCTATGTCACGGGCTACAAGATCTGGCAGCACGAGATCGAGTGGATCGAGCGAAAAGCGGCTCGCGATGGCTACCTTTTCTTCGGGGCGCCAAATGAGCGTTCTACCGCCGTTCCGCCTCGCGATTTCTACGTCTACTTCATCCAGCCGTTTGACCCACCTCGATTCTCAGATGAAAAGAAGGCCGACGAAGTCTTCATCCGGTTGAGGAACACCGACGACGAGTTCCGCACACCGTTACGGAGCTACGCGGCGGCAATCGACCTGGCGTCCACGTCGTCCGGTCAGGCGAAGAATACCTACGAGTCAAAGACGTCGACGTTTCTGAGAGAGATCGTTCAGTGGCTTCAGAAGCACATGTCCGACGCCTTCGAAGTGACCTATCAAGGCCGTGGGAAGTCACTCATGGAGTGGGCCAAAGGCAAATCGATCCGCGAGTTGTCTGGGCTCGGTTCGCATGAGCGAATCAACTTCCGTGACCTTGTGAACACCATCGCGGGCATCTGCCTCGGCGCTCACTTTGAGAATCAGGCCCCTGATTATCCGTTCTTCTCGGTGCTGATCACGAGCGAGAACCGCCCGCAAGCGGCACAGGATGCTCTTCGTGCCTTGGCTGGCCAGAACCGTACGAAACAGGCAGCCGCCGTTTTGGACGCACTCGGACTCCTCGATGGCGACCGGATTGATGCCTACCGATCGAAGTACGCGAAGTTCGCCCTCGACATATTGAAGAAGAAGGGGCATGGACAGGTCGTCAACCGTTCGGAGCTGATCCAGGACGATCACGGTGTCGAGTACATGGCTCCGCAGTCTCTGCGGCTGGAGCCCGAATGGGCCATGGTCGTGCTCTCATCGTTAGTCTATACGGGCGACGTGGTCATGTCCGTCCCTGGCAAAAGGCTCGATGCGACGTCAATGAGCCTGCTTGCGGGTACCGATGTTCAGGAACTAGCCCAATTCAAACATATCGAGCGGCCTAAAGATTGGAACATCCCCGCCCTGAAGGCCATCTTTGAACTCCTTGGTCTCACGCCAGGTATGGCTCAACTGGTCACTCAGGGAAAAGATGCCCCTGTCACTGAACTCCAGGAAGCTGTCACCAAGGCAGTCAACCGCCTGGTGATGGCTCAGCAGAACCTGCAGGATGGTCTTCTTTTCTGGAACCGCAGCCTCCTGGCCGAGGATCAGGCGATGAAGCTGCGGGGCCGACTCGACCAAGCCAAGACGTTCCTTGAATCGCTTCAGGCCTACACCTCGCCGGGCAAGCTCAAGAATCTCCGCCATGATGCCGCTGAAATCGCCAAGCACAAGGACGGTTTCGCAGCCCTGGACGAGATCGAGGCGCTGCACCGTCTCATCGCCGATTTGGGCCCGGTGGCATTGTACCTTTCGACAGCAGAGGCCGTCCTGCCGGAGAACCACGACTGGCTCAAGAAGATGACGAGCGCCCGCGAGGACGTTCTTGGCCAGATGACAGACGCCTCGAAGCGGTCAGCCGCTAGCTTCCGGCAGCAGGTTCAGCGGACCCTGGCGGATCTGAAAAAGAGATATATCCAGGAGTATGTTACCCTGCACACGCGTGCCCGCCTGGGTGCGAATGCCGACCGACGGAAGAGCCAGCTTCTTCGCGACGACCGCCTTCAGACGCTTCAGAAGCTATCGACCGTCGATCTCATGCCGCGTCAGCACCTGACCGACTTCCAGAGACGTCTGACTGGCTTGAAGAGCTGTTTCGCACTTACGGACAAGGAACTGGAGTCGGCGGCAATTTGCCCGCATTGCTCATTCCGTCCGGCCAATGAGCGTGTCAATGCGCCCACAGAAGCACTGCTGAACACAATGGATGATGAACTGGACAAGCTCATCGAGGACTGGAAGACCACGCTGCTGGCCAATTTGGAAGATCCAACCACGAAACAGAATATTGACCTGCTCAAGGATAAGGCAAAGGGGCTTGTCCGACAACTCGTCGCAGACAAGGAACTTCCTGATCCGCTCTCACAGGATTTGATTCACGCTCTAAAGGAAGTCCTGTCCGGCCTCGTCAAGGTCCCCGTCACCACCGAAGACCTCCGTAAGGCGCTGCTCTCCGGCGGTTCGCCTGCAACGCCGGCTGAACTACAGAAGCGGTTTCAGGATTTCCTCGACTCACTGACCAGGGGCCAGGAGCCGGGCAAAGTGCGGATTGTCCTGGAGTAGCTCAAGACCCGAAGGAAATACAGCCTCATGGCTCGACGAGAAGACAAGGACAACAGGACGCGACGCCTGCTGAAGGACGAGACGATGCTCTTCGAGGACTCCTACCAGGCGGAGCTGGAGGAGGCTAGAAGCAAGCCCGTCGAGTGTCTGGGCATGACGTTCGCCAACGACGAGGAACGGCGCAAGTACTTCCTCGACAAGCTCCGCGAGAAGCTCCAGGACCCTGAGTTTCGGAAGATCGAGGGTTTCCCGATCAGTGAGGATGAGGACATCCTTGCGCTGTCTGCCCCCCCGTACTACACCACCTGCCCAAACCCGTTTGTTGAGGCCTTCATCAAGCATTATGGCAAGCCATATGACCCGGATGTGTCTTACAGCAAAGAGCCCTTTGCGGTGGATGTAAGTGAGGGAAAGACTGACCCACTCTACACTGCCCATGGCTACCATACGAAGGTGCCGCACCTTGCAATTGCCCCCTCTATTCTCCACTACACGAAGCCAGGCGATGTCGTGTTAGACGGCTTCTGTGGTTCGGGAATGACCGGTGTTGCCGCTCAATGGTGCGGGACGGCGCCGCAGGAATTCCGACAGGCCATCGAGCAGAAGTGGAAGGACGAGGGGCGAAAAGCACCGGAGTGGGGCGCACGTCGCGTAATCCTGGCGGACCTGTCCCCCGCAGCCACGTTCATCGCGGCCAATTACAACCTCCCATTCGACGTTGACCGTTTCGCGACGGTGGCCCAACGACTCTTGGAAGAGGTCGAGGGGGAGATCGGATGGATGTACCAAACGCTCCACACTGATAAGAAGACCAAGGGACGCATCAATTACACGGTATGGAGCGAGGTCTTCTTATGCCCTGAGTGCAGTGGCGAAGTTGTGTTCGTTAGGGAAGCGCTTGACCAGAAGACCAAGCGTATCAAAGACGATTTCCCTTGCCCGAAATGCCGTGTCGTTCTTACGAAGAAGCGCTTGGACCGGTTGTATGTCTCTCGCTACGACTCTGCAATTGGCGAGACCGTCAAGGCACCGAAGCGGCTTCCAGTGCTGATCGAATACACGATCGGTAAGACGAAGTACGAGAAAGAGCCGGATAAGGACGATCTTGAGATACTCCAACAGATCGAGGATCTGGATCATCCGATCGACTTGCCTCTAGACCGGATGATGCACGCCCCAGACGACGTGGAATGCTGGGGCGATGAATGGCGTGCGGGTGTCGCAGCGTTCTCCCATGTCCATCACCTTTTCCTTCCGCGAGCGGCACATGCAATGGGAGCAATATGGCGACGGGCGCAGGCACAGCCTGAGCTGCGCATAAGGAACACGCTGTTGTTCTTCGTGGAGCAGGCAATCTGGGGCCTCTCTGTTCTCGCGCGTTACGCGCCAACCCACTATTCGCAGGTCAACCAATACATGGCCGGTCGCATCCGGATTCTGTCTCAGCACGCCGAGTGTAGCCCCTGGTATATACTCGGCGGTAAGCTCAAACGGCTCAGCAGAGCTTTCAAGCCGCTGCCGTCGAAGACAGACACGGCCATTGTCACCACGGGTGACTGCGCGAGACTTCCCGTAGCCAGCAACTCAGTCGACTATGTGTTCACTGATCCCCCATTCGGCGACAATCTCGCATATGGTGAACTGAACTTCATTAACGAGGCCTTCCTTCGTAACTTTACAAACATGGCTCCCGAAGCCATTGTCAGCGAGACGCAGAAGAAGGGGCTACTGGAGTATCAACACCTGATGCAGCAATGCTTGGGAGAGTATTGCCGAGTCCTCAAGCCCGGCCGATGGATGACGGTCGTCTTCCACAACTCCAAGAATGCAGTCTGGAATGCGATCCAGGAGGCGATGCTAGCTGCGGGCTTTGTTGTCGCGGACGTCCGAACCCTGGACAAGAAACAAGGCACCTTCAACCAAGTCAATGCCCGCGGTGCCGTTAAGCAGGACTTGGTCATCTCAGCCTATAAACCGAATGGCGGACTCGAAGATCGCTTCAAGCTAGAAGCTGGCACCGAAGAGGGCGTGTGGGACTTTGTCCGGACTCATTTGAAGCAGCTACCGATCTTTGTTTCTAAGGATGGGCAAGCTGAGAGTATTGCTGAACGACAGAACTTCCTTCTGTTTGATCGCATGGTCGCCTTCCACGTTCAGCGAGGCGTGACGGTGCCCCTCTCGGCAGCCGAGTTCTATCAAGGACTCGTGCAGCGGTTTGCTGAGCGCGACGGCATGTATTTCTTGCCGGGCCAAGTGGCCGAGTATGACCGCAAGCGGATGAGCGTCAAAGAAGTCTTGCAGCTCGAGTTATTTGTGAAGGATGAGGCGTCGGCCATCCAGTGGCTTAAGCAACAAGTGACACGAAAGCCGCAGACATTCCAAGAACTGCACCCACGGTTCCTCAAGGAGATCAGCGGCTGGGAAAAGCACGAGAAGCCGCTGGAACTGTCGGCCCTGCTGGAGGAGAATTTCCTCCGCTACGACGGCAAGGGCGAAGTGCCCAGCCAAATCCACAGCTATCTGTCCACGAACTTCAAGGATCTCCGCAACAAGCCCAAGGATGATCCGGCTTTGAGAGCCAAGGGTAAAGACCGCTGGTACGTGCCTGATCCGAACAAGGCCGGTGACCTGGAGAAGCTCCGCGAACGGGCCCTATTGCGCGAATTCGCCGAGTATCTGCCAGCCGGATACAAGCCAGCAGCCATTGACGACCAACAAGCCATGCTACCCGGCATGGAGGCCCGTGAGACGAAAGTCCCCAGAGGGAAGAAGCTCAAGATCATCCGGCTAGAAGCCGTACGTGCCGGCTTCAAACACTGCTGGCAGAACCGCGACTACCGCACCATCATCGCCGTCGCCCAGCGTATCCCGCAGAACGTCCTCCAGGAAGACCCCAAGCTGCTAATGTGGTACGACCAAGCCCTGACCCGTACGGGAGATAGCACATGATCACCAAGTGGAAGGTTTTCAACTTCAAGTCGGTGCGCAAAGAGACGGAGCTTGAATTCGCGCCGTTGACGATATTCGCCGGCGCAAACAGCAGTGGCAAGAGCACCTTCCTCCAATCGATCTTGCTCGTAGCTCAGACCCTTTCGCACAAAGTCAGCTCGCGCTCGGTGGTGTTGAACGGAGCGTTGGCAAGACTCGGCCAGTTTGACGATTTGCGTAGCGCCGACAGTGAATCGGATCAGATTCTGATAGGTTGGACATGTCGGCCGACATATGATCCGCAGACGACAAGGACGAGACCGGCGGCGCGCCGTAGCGGGCCGACGTTTTATAGACGGCCGGCGATGTCATTGTCCTCGATAAGCTGCGAGATAGCCTTTGACACAGATGAATCTGGTTCAAAGAGGGAGATCACACAGATTCAGCCTCAGTTGTTTTCATCAACACTCCAAGTGTTATCACGGGATGATGACGGCGGCGACCACCGATCGTCCATCTCAGTGCGGCGTGCGGGGGCCAACAGCATCACGAACAAGGACAAGTGGGCCAAGGACCTTGGAGGTGATGAGGCTCTTGCCAGGGAGAGCTTCCAGCAGGATGTAGAACTGGATGAGGAATCCTTGGCAGAGCTTCACGAGGATTTGGTATCGGCTGTTGCGGTTGGGTGCCTACTTAGACACTTTTTGCCGGAACGTCTTTCGATAGGCGTAGATCTCATAGTTGAGGACGCGAGGGCCATATTCAGTGTGCTGATAGGTGAGAGTCGAAGAACAATGCCTCGCCGCTCCCAGCTGGGTCGCGAGGTGATCATACCTAGCCAGATTGTCGATCTGGTGCTCAGTACAGCAAGACAGGCAAGCGATGAAGCCGCTGCAATGTTGACCGAGCGTTTGGAGAAACATCCCGATCTATTCGGGGAATCTGGGGTCTCGCTCGGCCGCGTTGAGGAAGCACTTCGGCGGCTTCCACGTGGTTACCGGATGGAGATTCGCCGGGGATTGAGTGAGGTGGACGACTTCGAGCAAGTGGTCCTTGACGCAGTACGCCAGGAAAGAAAGGAAGAGCTATCGATTGTGCCAACGCGCCCACCAGTTGTCATTTCAGAAGGGGCCTGGTACCTGGATCAGTTCTTCTCAAGCTCCGTACGTTATCTAGGACCCTTGCGGGACGAGCCCAAGTCACTGTACCCACTTGCTCCAACTGCGGACCCGTCAGACGTGGGATTAAAGGGCGAACACACCGCCGCCGTTCTAGAACTCCATAAGAATCGCGCGATTCGATACATCCCTACTTCAGCCTTCTCTGAGCCTGAGATCAAGGCTCAGCCATCAACGCGATCGCTTGAGGCGGCTGTCGTTGATTGGCTGCGGTACCTTTGTGTCGCAGAAAGCATACAGAGTCGTGATCGTGGCAAGTTCGGTCATGAGTTCAAGGTTAGCGTCGCTGGCACCGAACCGCCATATGACCTCACGCACGTCGGTGTCGGTGTCAGTCAGGTGCTTCCGATCTTGGTAGCAAGTCTTCTTGCTGGCCCGGATACAACGCTGATCTTCGAGCAGCCAGAACTACACCTGCACCCGATGGTGCAGACGCGGCTCGCCGACTTCTTCCTCTCAATGACGGTCCTCGGCAAACAGTGTCTCGTCGAAACGCACAGCGAGTATCTGATCAATCGCATCCGCTTCCGCTCTGCTGCGGCCAGGGCGAGCAACCCATGGGTAGCTGCGACAAAAGTGTACTTCGTGGCGCGGCCCGATGATAGCTCGGTATTCCGTGAAGTTAAGATCAACGAGTATGGCGCGGTCGTTGACTGGCCACAGGGCTTCTTCGATCAATCACAGCGGGAGGCAGAATTGATTCTCCAGGCAGCCATGGCTAAGAAGAAAGCGCGACGCGATAAAGGAGGCGATAGTGGGTAGCGCAATGCAGCTTGCAGTAGACCCACACCTTGTGTGTCTTCCTAGTCCCTGCACCTCTGAGAAACAGATAGAGGACTTTGTTGAATGCCTGCTTGGGTGGAAGCAGATTCTGGATCGTCCTGACACACAGGTTGTGGTTGCGGACGTGGTTCGCATTGCACTCTTCGAGGATGAAGAGTATCCGTATCCACATCGTCTGCGTGAGCTTTTGCGCAGATTCCACTATGACGTTGTGGACCATGAGACCATTTGTAGGGTGGCTAATCATTTTCTGGAAAGCATGCCTTCTCTAGAAGATTCTCTTGGTGTTCGGTGTGTTATCTATGACGACGGGCAGGTGGAAGTTCAGCCGAAATACCTGAAAGATCGCCTTAGTCAACACACGCAGAGCGCATTCGTCGAGATGCTTGTTCTTTGGGTCGTGGGCAAACAGATTGGGCCTGTTTGTGATGGTGTGATGGCACTGGCTTCTTCACCGTCACCTGCAAACACAGAGGAGGCTGATGAGGTCTTTGTGCAGGCTGAGGTGCATGAGGTTGAATGGGCTGACACGACCTGGGTGCCTGAAGCAAATATGCCCTGCTCGGTTGAGGATCGAATCATGCTGGCGGATTGTTACCGGTCTTTAGGGAAGCAGTTGGGGATCTGGACGCTGTGGAACCGTGGTGATGACCCTGCGGGTGCCCTTGATGCCATTGAGGTTGTCACAGAAACACTAATAGTGTCTGGCGTGGATGGAGGTGGCAAGCGAGAATATCGTTTGGGCGCATGCTTTCTGCCGTCGGCCAAGAAATGGGGATTTGGGAATCGTGCTGACTATGCGTCCTTGCTCGTGGAATCCTGCGCACGCATCGTCTTGGCAATCCCCAAGAACCCAGTGACCGAATTCTGGGAAAGCAGTGGTTCACAACGGCAACGAGTGCGCAATGACGGTGCGAAGGCCTTCCGGACCCACCTAACGAAGAAAGGCGATGGATTTCGCTTGATGTTGTGGGAATTGCCTGATGGATCAATCGAGTTTGCAAATGTTGGTGACAAGGATGAACTGGTAATCCTGTGACGAACGTGCAAGGGATAGTCAACCAACCCTGGATGTGGTCTACGGCACATCTGCAGGTGTGCCGAGTGCTTGAGTCGCATGAGCTCTGGGGAGAGCGTGTCTGCCGTGTGTGGCTGCCTCGCGACGAGCAGGTTGTGAGGGTGCCCGCGGACCACCTCAGGCCCTTGTCTGAATCGCCGACGGGGACTGTCGACGGGCTGCGATACGTAGCAGCCGCAGCCCGAGTGGCGGATGCACTATCCCAAGATGACGTACTACTTGCGCCCATTGAATCCTCCGTAATCCCGCTCCCGCACCAGATACGGGCGCTTTCGCGGGCAATCTCCGAAGATCGCGTGCGGTACCTTCTGGCCGACGAGGTGGGGCTGGGCAAGACCATCGAGGCAGGATTGATCGTGCGCGAGCTCAAGTTGCGTGGTCTGGTAACCCGTGTGCTTGTCATAGCTCCCAAGGGTCTTGTCACGCAATGGGTGGCCGAGATGGAGACGCACTTTGGCGAGGAGTTCCGGCTACTGATTCCGAGCGACTTCTCGGCATACAGGCGTATCACTCAGCAGGAGAACATCTGGCGGACTTGGTCACAGGTCGTTTGCCCCATGGATTCGGTCAAGCCGATGGACAGTAGGAGGGGATGGTCCAACCAACAGGTGGACCAATACAACCGTGAGCGTTTCGAGGACCTCGTCTCCGCAGGATGGGACATGGTCATCGTGGACGAGGCACATCGCTTGGGTGGAAGCACAGACCAAGTCGCGCGTTACCGACTCGGACAGGGCCTTGCCGAGGCCGCGCCGTACCTTCTGCTCCTATCGGCAACTCCGCACCAAGGAAAGACGGACGCTTTCCATCGGCTGATTTCGCTCGTAGATGAGGAAGCCTTCCCAGATGTTGGAAGCGTGACGCGCGATCGAGTGGAGCCCTACGTGATCCGCACCGAGAAACGTCATGCCATCGACGCCGAAGGCAAACCCCTGTTCCAGCCACGCAAGACCGAACTGGCCCCAGTGCGATGGGAGGAGCGGCATCAACAGCAACGGGCCATCTACGAGGCAGTCACAGAGTATGTCCGCTTGGGATACAACCAAGCCATGACAGAGAAGCGCAGCTACATCGGTTTCCTGATGATCTTGATGCAGCGGCTCGTGGTCTCCAGCACGAATGCCATCGCAACGACATTGGAACGCCGCCTTGAAGCACTGCAAGCGCCGCAGGAACAATTGACCCTGTTCCCCATGGACCCCAGCGAATGGGTGGACTTGGACGGGCAGGAACAGGTTGACACGCTTCTTCGAACGCGACTGACAGCCATGAAGAACGAGCGTGCCGAGGTCGAGCTTCTACTCAGGGCGTCGCGACAGTGTGAGCAAACAGGGCCGGACGCCAAGGCGGAAGCCCTCCTGGATTGGATTTACCGACTCCAGGCTGAAGAAGGCGATCCAGACCTTAAGGTGTTAGTCTTCACCGAGTTTGTCGCCACACAGGTAATGCTCGCCTCGTTTCTGGCGGATCGTGGAATTTCCGTTACATGTCTCAACGGATCTATGAGCATGGATGAACGCCGTAGTGCCCAAGAGACGTTTGCGAGAGATGCCCGCATGCTCGTTTCCACTGACGCTGGCGGCGAAGGTTTGAACCTGCAGTTCTGCCACGTCGTCGTGAATTACGATATTCCTTGGAATCCGATGCGACTGGAACAACGCATCGGGCGCGTTGATCGCATCGGTCAAAAACACGCCGTCCGAGCAGTCAACTTCGTGTTCGAGGATTCGGTCGAGCACCGGGTCCGAGAGGTGCTTGAAGAGAAACTTGCGGTCATCTACGACGAGTTTGGCATCGACAAGACTGGCGACGTTCTTGACTCGGCGGAAGCAGAACAACTGTTCGATGATCTGTATGTCGATACGATTCTGAATCCGGACACTGTTGAGGCCAAGGTTAACTGCGCCGTCGAGAGGATTCGGCGGGAGGCACGTGATGCGCGGGATGGAGCCAGCATCTTGGGGACCCCGGACACGCCGGAACCTGGTGCAGCACAAAGGTTGATGACGCATCCGCTACCTCACTGGGTGGAGTGCATGACAATCAGCTATCTGCGTTCACAGGGAGGGATCGTAGAACGTAGCGGCAGGACATGGACACTCACATGGCCTGACAGCGAGCTATGGTCCGACGTAGTCTTCAGCAACCGCGAGGCAGAGGGCATCGCGACAGCAAGAGTGCTCACACTGGAAGAGCCCCGCGTTCGAGCGTTGGTAGCACGCCTCCCACGCTTTGTACCGGGCCAGCCGGCGCCGCGGGTTATTCTTGACGCCCTATCAGCAGAAATCACTGGTTGGTGGTCGCTATGGAGCATCGCAATCCACACCTACGACCGAATGGAGCGGCGGATACTGCCGATCTTCCTGCACGACGATGGCCGATCTTTGCCCCCAACCGCACGCCACATCTGGGAGCAGTTCCTGAGCGACACTCCGGCTATCCAAGGGCACGTCGGCGGCGAGGGTGCTGCCCAGGCCGTCAGCGCACTAAGGGACTCAGTCGAGGACTCAGCGCACCCTCTCTACGTCGATTTGCTGCAGAAGCATCGATCCATTATTGATCGGGAGCGAGCAAAGGGTGAGTACTCGTTCAGCGCGAGGCGGTCTGTGATTGAACGCATTGGGCTGCCTGCGGTCCGCGCCCACCGACTCAAGGCTCTGGATGCAGAGCAACAGACATGGCGGAATGATCTCGACTCGCGTGCTACCGTGTTGCCCGAGCTTCAGGTTCTCATCGTGTGCAAAATCGAACGTGGAGATAGCCATGCCTGATTGGCGAGACACAATTCTACATGAGCTACCATCTGATGTCTCTCCGATAACCGTGGTATACGATCCAGATTCCTTGCTGCGTGAACAGACAATTCTTGATGCTCTTCGGAAACGTAGCTTTCAACTCTTGGAATTCGAGGATTCGGTCCAGTTCAGATTCGCTTGGGAGTCAGAGTGTCGCGTTAAGTGGGATGATCGCCAGGCCCTGCAGGTTATCATCTTGGTGCCGGATACGCCATGCGCTTCTCGGCGGCTTCCATTTGATGTGGTGACCGATGCCCGTTCAGTGGAATTCTCCCTTGGTCAGCTATTCCCGCAGTTGGACTACTCCGTTGTCAGAGGACTCGATCCCAGCAATTACGACGCCCTTTATGACGCGGTCCTGTCTGCAAGTCCTGGCTGCCTAGGAGAGAATGCGACAAAGGAATTCATCCTACGTCATGTATTCGAGATTGCTCCCGAACTGATAAAGACGTCGGTCGACCTCTTGCGAATGCTACTGCGTCGACACTACGTCAGACATGAGGTTCCCGAATTGCTCGATGAGCGGTTGATTGCTGTATTGAAGGAACGCTTATCGTTGGTTGATTGGCCCGTGGAGTCACTCATTCGAGATCGAGCTGTGTTCCTACGGTTTCTGCAGGAGCATTGGACAGCGCACGTGTCGTCGGACTGCCACAGTGGCGATCAGGCTTTTGCCTCCCAGATCTCGGGCCCGGTGTCCTTGCCATTCTCTCACGATGACATACGGGTCTATATGGACAACTACTTCACGGATGGCCTGCTTCAACCTGTCGCGGTTGCCTCACGCGAACGCTGGGTCGGTTCTTGGGAGATCATTGGTGTAGCTGTTGATCCAGCCTCGGATGTTGAACGTAGAGCACACAAGCTGGCGTTACGACTGACGGATCAGGTTCCCGGCCCTGACGCCCGACCTCCCACTTGGTTTCGCTTTGCGTATCAATGGGCGAAGTTGAACTCCATTGTCTTGACACAACCTGCTATTCGGAGCCAAATGGAGGTCGACGCGCTTCGTCCGAAAGTCGAGTCTGGGTTTACGGCGTGGCTCGGCAGGCACTACGCGGGATTGGCAAGTCTTCCACCGAACCCGCCAGTGATGGTTCACCATGTTCCTCGTCACGCCGCGCGATATCTGGACGGTGCGACCGCAAAAGTAGCACTTGTTGTGGTCGACGGCCTGTCCGTGGTGCAGTGGATGGCCATTCGGGATTCCATTCGCAGTCAAGACAAGACGATAGTCTTTGAAGAAAATGCCACCTTTGCCTGGCTCCCAACTCTGACCTCAGTGTCACGACAGGCAATCTTCGCGGGATTGCCACCTCTCTATTTCCCAGACAGCCTTAATAGCACTGACAAGGAACCCGCGGCCTGGCAAAAGTTTTGGTCTCAGCACGGCCTGCAATCACGGCAGGTCGGCTACCTCAAAGGGCTCGGGCAAGACAATCTGGAGGGAGTGAAAGAGCTTGCATCTTCGTCCCATCTTCGGGTAGTTGGTCTTGTCGTGGACACGGTCGACAAGATTATGCATGGCATGGAGTTGGGTGCTGCAGGAATGCGTGCGCAGGTTGGGCAGTGGAGCGATGAAGGTTATATAGCAAGACTGCTAAAGCTGCTCCTGGACAAATCCTACGTCCCGATCATAGTGTCAGATCATGGCAACGTTGAGGTCCAGGGATGTGGTCACATCGCCGAAGGAGCGGTATCGGAGGTTCGCGGGCAACGGGTTCGTGTGTGCAGCAACTGCGGACTGCGTGACCGACTCGTGGACGAGAATCCCGGCGTGCGGGAAGGCCTACATGACGGCCTTCCCAGAGATTACTGGCCCATTTATCCACCAATCGGATCGGCTTTCGTCAGAGAGGGAGATCGCATCGTAACTCATGGTGGCGACTCCGTGGAGGAGATGATCGTTCCGTTTGTAACAGTTCGCTCTGCGGAGGCCATCGGATGAAACAAAGCCCTGGCAAAATCGGATTCAGCCAGCGAGTTAGGTTGGAGTGGATGGAGCAGACTGCTTCGTATGTGTTGGCTGGCATGTCCGACGCAGAAGTCGACGGTTCTCTGCAGGAATTGCTCCGCTCCAAAGTATCTGTCGGCGGGAATGCGGAACGAGGAAATCGCGAGAAGATCATCACAATTCTGCGCCGGATCTGGCTGCCCACAAATGATGAGAACACTCAATTGCGACAAAGAGGACTGTCGCTGTTCCAGAAATGCCCGAAAAGCGAGCACCTCGTGCTTCATTGGGGCATGACTATGGCTGCCTATCCTTTCTGGGGAGCAGTAGCTGAGGCCGTTGGGCGGCTATTGGACCTACAGGGGTCGGTGACGGCCGCACAAGCGCAGCGACGGCTACGAGAACGCTATGGAGAGCGGGAAACGGTCGCCAGAGCCGCCAGAAGAGTGATGAGATGCTTCATCGATTGGGGCGTGCTTCTGGAGTCGGAAAGCAAGGGCAGTTACCTGCCCAGCTCTCGAGTTGCGGTAGACAGAGGAGAACTGGCAGGGTGGCTGATTGAGGCTCTGCTTCATAGCACAGCATCCAGACGCACGTCGGTTGATGCTGCGCTGAGGAGTCCGGCCCTATTCCCGTTCTCCCTTCCAGCGATGTCCTGTGATCAACTTCTCTCTTCATCACCTGGTGTCGACATCATCCATCGCGGCCTGGACGCCGAATTGATTTCCGTCAAGAGACAAGGGCCGCACTAGATCGGGCATGCTGCACCGGCATCTGGAAATCGGCATGTAAAAGGGACCCACCATAGCAGTCTCCGTAGGCCGTGAGCTTCTTGCGGTCGAGTTTGGCCAGTTGACTGCGACTAATTCTAGAGAAAAAGTCCCACCGAAATCTCACGGCCTGATCCGCGTTCCTGGGTCGGTAATGAGGCTCAGTATAAGCCGGACTGATGGTGTGCCAACGGCGGCTAGAATTGAGGCTGCTGAGGGCTTGTGAGTCGGTGGCAAACGGCGTGAGATCCCCCACGCCACCCAGCAGCAATGCCCCCTTGTTTCACCCTCGCTCCTCTCAGGATACTTAGTCACCACAATTGAGCCCACGCCTCCGATCACGTCCGTTGCCCGTGGGTTACCAGCAGAAGTCCGATTTCTGCGAAGGGCAACGGGAGGTGAAAGCTGTGATTGAATGCGAGAGGGGAAAGCATCGGATAAGGTTGCCATCATACCCATCTCCCCTGACGCGCGCAGTAAGGTCCCGGGCCCGATGCCATGGCTTTGGAGTGCGGGCTGAAAGCCGCAAAACTCACCCACGACGCATGGTTCATCCTGGATTTTCCATTCCACTTCACTATCGATGCTGCGGCATTGCTACATTGTTACCGGTTCATTTCATCGGGATGAGCTGATCCGTCAATAAGGGTAAATACGTATTTCTTGGAGCCATAACGAACCGAATACGATGTCCTCTTGACGTGTGGTTTCCCAATTCGCGCGTTGTCTGACTGACATGCATGGGATTCAACCGCCAGTGACGGTCAGCCAAGCCAGTGTAAGTATTGGGCTCCTATCGGGTGTTGCCTTAGATCCCACGTTTCCGGATCCAAATCGCGATATCATTGCCATCTGATATGACAGTATTAGTGTTGCTTGTCGGAAACTCGATCATTGGGATTCTCAGAATGCCTTTGCTATCTGGTTTCAAATTGTCCGGGTATGGTCGCTTGGGATCGCCATTAACCAAGGTAAGACCTGACCACGGGTCACACCAGTCACATGTGTATGCCTGATTGTTGGGAGGGACATTGATCTTCAACCAACGATTGGGATTTCGACCGTTTGTTGTAAAGGCACGATCATAGATCCAGACGACAATTCTTGTCCGGGCCTTGTTGATCAACGCCCATGCACAGAAACTCGTGTCTTTAACATAGCCAGCGCCGGACTTCTCCTGGATCTCCAATTCCTCGTGGTACATTTCGTGAAGCGGGATATGATGAAAGGACAGAAAATCAGCAATACTCTTGATCTGGGCATAGTTGTCGACAGGGTAGTTCTCCCTGTGCCACACCGACCCTTTGGGTGCAAGGGGGTGTGCGGCCATTTCACCGTGTTCTTTGCCGTCATTCCACTTGAAAGGTATGCCCGCAAGACCGAGGGCCAGTGCGGCCCAGTTTGCGTAGTGTGTGAGGGCTGGAACTCTTTTTCCGTATTTGTGCCAGCGTTCGTTGGCATGATTCCGTTCAAGGCAACCATACTCTGTTACTACTCGAACGATACCTTGATTCACTCTGCTCCAGTTTCGAAGGCGCATGCAGAGCGAGTCCCATAGCCACCGATTGGGTGCGAGGAACTCTGTGTCGTCTTCGTTTGGCAACACAAAGTCATACTGGTCCTTCTTGATGTTGCCTTTACTGTCACGCAAGGGGCATTCTGCATTGCTCCAGTACTTCCATTGCATTGTCTTCTTCTTCTTGTCATAGCACCTGTCCCAGTGGCCCCAGTATGGAACACCTTGATAAGCGTGATGACTCACGAAGTCTGTCTTCCATTTGGATGAAGGATTGCCACGCCAATTCGCGTGGTCTTTGAGGTCACCAAAGGTGTCGATCAGTAGGAGAGCTCTTTGTGAATCCCCGGTCTTCCTGAACTCTTGCAGAGCGTTCCTTCTTGCAGAATGCGGGGGGAGATACCAATCTGGAGAACTCCCTTCATAGTGAGTCGTTGAGGAAGTCATGGGGTGTTTGATGTAATCTCCGGTGTAGAACAAATCTACCCCTTCTACTGTTCCCCATCTTAGCTTACCCCTCATCATTTGCACTAGGTTGTCATGCCACGGATATGTATACTTGTCGTTGTCCCACCACCAAGTCGAATCCGTTCCCACCCCTTCGAGTTCATCCATCAAGACCCATCCTCCCAATGCAGGATGGGCAGTCCATCGTGCGATAATATAGCGCCAATAGTTGGCAAAATGCTTCCACAGTCTGTTTTCCCAAGAGCCGTTGCCAGGTTCCATATGAAAGAACTGCTCAATCGACAGGTTCCTTCCAAGAGTTGGCCTGAAAAAATGGAAACCATTGAGCTTGCTCGGGATGTCCTTTTTCCTTCCGCTTTTGGGATCTTTATATTTACGTTCTGGATGGTGTTCTTTCCAAGCCCATTCTCCCCAGTGGTGTCCTGGATAACTTCCGTCCGGAAGCTTCTTAGTGCCGTCCCCATCTTGTAGGAGACTGTGAGGCATCACCACAAGGAAGATCAATATGCGCTCTTCCTCCCCTTGTCTGGTCGTCACTCTCGCCTGATTGAGTATGTTGTCAGTATGAAGTGCTCGTCCCTGATCGTAGCGTTTGTAAGCAAGTGGCATCTTGGAACCGCTGAGCTTATTTCCAGGGAAACCTGTAAAATAGCCTTCGTCTGCCGCGCGCTTTGTAAGCTCCTCCTTTGGCCAGCATTCATCCTCTCCTTGATGCGTCAATTGAGTCTCACCCGGCGCCATCCAATGATAAAGTACATTGCAGCTCGCTGCGCCCATAGGTTTGAAAAGCTCGTCTTTGCGGTTCAAGAACGATTGCCAATTTGTTTTTGGGGTCGCGTTAGCCTCGCTGGCTTTTGTGGCCCAAGGACGTGCAACACCGAACAAAAAGAACGGACGTCGGCTATACCTTCCGCCATCGTCTGTCCAACGATAGAAGTAGTTCGGATTGTCACCGTCTCTGGGTTTTTCTAAGGGGCCAGAAAGCCTCTTCTTGTCCTCGACGACAAATGTGCGCTGAGCATCCTTTGCGTATTGTCTATAGTCTTCTTCCTCGAAGCCAAATCTGTGCTCTTCATACCGCTTCGCATTGCTAGCCGGATGCCTGGACAAGACGCGTATGCGTAACCTCCAGGCTCCAACTTCTTGAGGCCTGAAGCGCACATACCACTTCCACGGCCCATTGCGGTCCATCTGGGCGGCAAAAACGGGGACTATGTGGGGCTGCCCACCATGGGTGAACACAGCATCGGCACGAAAGAGTGTATAGTCTTCATCTGCGTCATAGGCGTTGTGATAATTCTCTTCTCCTATCTTGGACAAATGAAAGAAGTCCTGTTTTGCATCAAACTCCACTTCGAAGTGAATCATGTCAAAACGCTGTACGCGCTTCTTGTTGGGTAGGCCTATTATTCTGAATGGACCCTTAGTGGCGGCCGCCATTTCTTGAACCCGTCCCATCCGCAGACAATCGTGCTATGAACTCTCCTCGGTGAAATCGGGAAGTTGAACCTTTGGCTGCTCTAGATAGACCAACGACGTCGGAATCGTGACCTCCCATGGTTCATCCACCATCTTGAGGCCGATGCAGTAGGGGAGATCAGCTTCGGATTCACCATGGTACTTTTCAGTCAGAGTGAGTTCCTGGTTGTCAACGTCCACTGCTGCAATGCGATACTTGATCATCTTGATCACTATCTCTCTGTCCTTATCATCGTCAGTAAATTTAGTCCCGGTGCCCGTCACGGTCTTGTCAGCCTTATTGACCGTAATGGCGCCCTCACGTTTCGTGTAGTCAATGCCATGTTGTTCCCTGATGGCATCGACCAGAGACACATAGAGAGGCGAAGTGATCTTAAAAGCATCAGGCTTCTTCCAGGGTTCACCACCCTCCAGGTAGAATAGTACGCTCTCCTCGTATTTTGGCCGTACCGGGACGAGAACGCGAGCGGCTCCGGCCTGTAGGAACTGGGCGTGCAAAGGGTCATCATCCTGGATCTGCTGGAGCACCGGCCACAGCTCCTTTCTTGCCCAAAAATAGGGATACAACACATACATCATCTGGTCCCATTCAAAAGCCTGTTCAAAGTACTGTATGTAGGGGGCCGCGTTAGCTGCGTTGTAAAACTGGATCTCCGGATACCCTGCATTGACGCTGCCCGTACCCAGGTAAATCGCACCAGTATCTCCGACATTCTCAGTCAGCAGTGTGAGCGTCCCTTTCTTGAGTTCATTCTGCTCAAGCTGGCGGTTCAGCTCTGGATTTCGGCCGGAAATGGCAATCCCCTCTTCCACACTCGCCGCAGCGACTTGCTCTTCGTACTGCGACTTCGAGTTCAGATAGGCCGTCATTATGGCTTCATAGGTCTTGTGTCGCCATCTATCAAGCGCATCGTCGGTTCGCTCACCGAGTACCTCGACTACCACTGACACTTTGTTTGCGTGAATTGCAGCAATAGATATGGGGACTTCTCCGGATATCTTGTTGAGAGCGAAGTTGTTCAAGTCAACGTGAGATCTTGCATGGATGTTGGGAAAATACCCATTATACCACGTAAATCTGTCGCTGACACTAACCAAGACTACCGTGTCCTTTCTGGTCCCAATTCCATGATCAGAAGTTGCCTCGTGCCCGAGTTGTTCGATGTAGACGTATGCTCTTGTAGGGGCGTACCCATCGTCAAATGAGATCTTGCTGGTCGTGCCTTCCCAGACAGAGGATTTAGCCGCGTCAACATTGCCGTCGAGTGCAGGTGTCTGCCAGCAAAACACTTCCTTAACGTAACGGGGTGGTGGGGGCTGAACATCTCCGACCTTGTACTGTGCCACCCATTGTTGATAGTTCCACCATTGAATATGGTGGGGTCTCAGGGGTTCTTCGGGCACCTTCTTCCACGCCCATTCATTCGCCTGCCAATCCCAGACCAACTCCAGTGGGCCTCGCATGGGTTCTTTGGGCTCGTCCATACCAAGGCCTTCTCGTGCGTCTCTTGCTTGTGAAAACAACGTGAAGGCGCCCGGCTCTGGCACGATAAACTCAAACATCAAGCGTCTTCCATAATTATAGATCTGCGCCTTATATACCTTGTTCACCCAGCGATAGATACCGACGATGTGGTCTTCACCTTCTTTGTTGTTCACTCCGTGGACATTAGTCTCTTCAAACTCTTCAATGGTCGTACGCACGCGTTGTTCTCGAACGCGCTCCTGAATCCGGCTGACCGAGCGTTCCATCACTTCTCTCGCGTAGCTTGACGCTCCCCGCGCAGATCTCTCACTCGAGTCCTCCGTGGAATATTGGGTATTGGCCGTTACATCAACGAAGCCGCCGTACTTGAGAGTCACATCCACCGCAAACTTGCTGTTTTCCTCAATCGTCTCCTGGGTCTCTCGTTGTAGTTCGAAGCGGTCGCTGCTCTGGAGGTCTTTTTCCGTCTCTGAAATTGTCTCTGTCTCTGTAAGGTAGGTTTCTTCCGTTCTCTTCAACCTGCGGTGCGTACGCTCCTTGGATTCCTTTTGAAGCACATTCTCGATATGCGCTACCTCACCTGCTTCGTATCTTTGGAGGTCTTGTCTGACAATCTCAAGATCGCCCCAACCGATGGGTCTATAGGACCCGCCAGACCCTAGATCCAGTACACAAACAGTGATGAGAGGAGTAGTCATTATGCCCCTCCTTCTGCAGTAGGATTCCTTGAAACAGCCTCGCCCAGAATCTTATGCACCGGCAGGAATGAGGAACCCAACTTCATCATCCTTGTTGGCTTCTCTGCTTTGCACAACTGGGCACAGATATCTATCAACTTGGCTTCCATCGTCTGGACTATTTCAGGTAGCGGGGTCGTATCAAGCGGAATCCCCAGATTGTCTATTTCCTTTATCGTGCTTCTAGAGAGCCGTCTACTGACGGCTTCTTCAGACAGAATCCACGGGCTTTGCAGAGGTGCAGTGACAGGTCCTTTGTCTTCTACAGTGGCTTCTGAGGCTTTTCGTGGAGTCTCTGCCATTCGAAAGTCGGCTGCCTTGACCGCCGTAAGCTCATCTATCGCCATTCGCAGATCTTTCAGTCTTTGAGCAGCTTCTTCGGCTTCCCTTGCTTCTTCTTTGACCTGCTCGATTTCTTCCCGCCGCTCTCGACCTACCGGGCGTTCGTGTCGTGCACGCGGGAGCGGGAAGATGCTGCCGGGTAGCACGATAGTCTCGTTTAGCGCACATTCTATGCCGCCTTTCCTGTCTAACGTGGCATCTTGAGCGGCCACTCTCTCGAATAGCCCAGCAAGCAGCAGAGCCATAGACAGTCTGGCACAATCATTCGCGTCTCCCTCATTGGTGATTGTCAGGGCAATCAAACTGTCACCCATGTTTTGACGATCTTGGATGTACTGCGTGCTTCCGACGAGGTCGTTGACATCCGTACGAAAGACGGCCTGGATGGTCGCACGTAGCACCTTCATGTCTAGAGATTCTTCGCGGGCCAGGAACTTACCGAATTCTAGAAACGGAGTAGAGCAACTGCCTAAGTCCCCGACGAACTTGTCGGACTCCATGAATTCCCGTGCATGTCTGACCATCTCATCTCGGGGATTCTCTGGGTGCGCATAGTCAACCTTCAGTTTCTTCTGAAGATCGCTCCCAGGATTCTCGATCTTGATGTGTTTGTTGTCATCCGGGTCGACGGGCTCGGGTGAAACAAGTGTCATGAACTTGAAAACGGTGTCCATCGCATTCTCCTCATCTCTTTGAGACTAGGCATGGCCGCCTATTAAGAAGAACCTTTGATTCGCATCGTCACGTCACAAATAGGCACTATTGGTCGGTATGATCTCATGTTCGCTTCTAACCATGGACGGTCCTCTCAGCCTATCTCGAAATATGCGTTGGGATGAAAGTACTTCTGTCGGAAACAACAATGCAGTCGTTCTGACCCGCGCGCTGTGCCGAACACGCAGTCGAAATAGCCGTGCTCACTACCTCGCGCTGCCGCTGCAATTTCGCGCTTCGGCCTCTCATCCTCCTCTCACTGGGCTCCCACAAGTCGATGCAGCCCGTTTCTGTGACCGATCGCCCTGCAGTGTCAAGATCAATGTCGCTGGACTTCGCATTCCAGGAAATCGCGGCTACATCGCGCCCGCAGGGTGGGAAACTTCGGTATACCGGCAGTGCACAGCCCTTCGGAAATCGGTTGGCATCCATTTTCCTGCCTTTCGGTGGAAGTGGCGTCGAATGGTACACTTCCTGCAACCGGTGCACTCAAGGCTGCCTCATCGAAGGAGCGAGTGGATTATAGATCGCTGGTCAGAAAAAGGGCAAGCGCAAAATGACCTCCCAGCATACTCAAAAACCAAGGTCTTACAAGGCATTGAAGAATACGTATTTACCACAATTCGCAATATGATCGTAGGGGGCAGGATGGGCGCAATGGGTCGCAGTGATGATTACGAGACTAAACGGGAAACGCATCCGCAAGACGGCATCTCTGGTTATTCACGCAATGAGGTCTGTTCTGCTGAAAGGATCTGAGCATGAACCTGATAGGCCTATCCAGCGATTTCTGTCGAATAGTTGCGCTCACCGCTGCGATTCCAAACGCTGCTCAATGTGTTCAATGCGCTGGGCCAGATCATCCAATTCACGAAACTTCGCGTGCTGATCGAGAATATCCTTGGCCGCCAGACGCTTCAGTCGCTTATCTGAGCCGTCCAGGAGCCCCACGAGCGTCTCTACGGCCTTGGTAACACTCTGAGAGAGCAGTGCGAGCCCCTGGGCTACCAGTCGATTCCTCTGCTCGTCCAGCTCGGCCTTGAAGGTGGGATCCCTGAGCCATGCATATAGCGTGTCGCGGCCGATCCGTCCCTTTCTGCAGGCTTCGGAGTAGGTCGGGCTGGCCAGCAGAATGGGCAGGAACTTCGTCTGCCGGGGCGTCAATTCCGATTTTCCGTCATTCTGTCTGCTTCTGTCGGTTTCCGTCGTCATGAGCTATCGCCTGGAATGCTCCTCAGTAGCCGCTGCACGGTCTTCCGACCCGTGCATCGGAGCGACAACATCTGTCAAACTCGCGACTCTTAAGGCTATCTTCGGATCGTTCAAACTCAGACAGCCAGGGATTTCTGTGAACGTGCCATCCCCATTGGGCCAGTGCAGCCCCGGCCCCTTGTCCGGGTCCAGTCGCTCTTCGATTCTGTCAATACGTTTGGACAGGCTGTTCATGCTGTGCTCCTTCTGTGCTCATGCTTTGGGCCTCCCGTATGTCGTCCCCGCCTCGTCTTGGAGGAAGATACGCCCTGGCAATTACTTGGCTGTTCCGCTGTGGGGGGGGCCAGAGTGCCTTCAGTGAAGATCTGGGCGCCACTGGGGCCGGATTCACTGGTGAAGATCGAGTCCGGGTCGGATTCAAGGTTGCCCAACTGCGTGGTGGTCAGATCCGTGTCGAATATGTACACGCGTGTGACCGTGCATGAACCGCCAATGGTCATGGTACTGG
>Ga0272443_10001678_pt1 | contig 31194 bp, 20 predicted proteins | sample SSMAcet12_FD_193581 | JGI IMG/M metagenome (GOLD analysis project Ga0272443, IMG submission 193581) | Marine sediment archaeal communities from Little Sippewissett salt marsh, Falmouth, MA, United States - SSM-Acet-12 | ecosystem: Environmental > Aquatic > Marine > Wetlands > Sediment ... | reverse complement strand
AAATCTCTAATTTTTTACCAAAGAAAATCCACGCTGTCACAGAGTTTGGATTCCTTTTGAAAGTGGTGATATTCATTTTTGGTTATGCGATTTCGAGAACTTTATTTTAAATGGCAACTTGAGTTAAGTAGTAAAACATGAATCAGAGATTCACAATTGAAAACAAAAACAACCAGTCCAGACAATCAGATATTGCATATATCCATAAGCTATTGATAATATTTGTTAGTTACTGGTATTATTTTCTAAGCGCCCTTGCAGTTGCTGTGGCTGTGGGATTCTTATACACAAAATATACAATACCAACTTATCAAGTTTCAGCAACAATTTTAATAGAAGAGGATGGTGATGCGAGATTACCGGGTATAGATAACAATATGCTGGAAGGATTTGGATTGAGTGCGAAAACTCAGAATCTGGATAATCAATTAACAATACTCTCTTCCAAGTCATTGATTCGAGAAACTTTAAATGAATTACCATTTCAATCAGATTGTTACAAAAAGGGATTATTTAAAGAAGTTTCATATTATCCATTAAATCCAATCATGTTAGAGCCGATCCAAGGTGGACCTATACCTTATGAAATTGAGTTCATGTTTCAACATTATGAAGGGAATATTTTTAACATATCGACAAATCTCAGATCTGGAATAAAACTCGATACTTTTATGTCGTTCGGACAGGTAGTATCAACAGGCGATGGATCCTTTTCGATACTAGCTCAAAATGAACTGGAAGATCTTTATAAATTCGGAGATAAAATATTTTTTAAATTTTACAACCAGAAAACGCTCATAGAGAATTACAGGAAAAGACTGATGGTGGAGAAAGCTTCAAGAGATGGTACTATCATCAGACTAAGTTTGAAAGGTACCAATAAAACCAAGGATATTGTATTTCTGGATAAGTTGATTGAGGTGTATATGCAGAATAATTTAACAAAGAAGAATCACGAAGCAAACCGGATTATTGAATTTATTGATGAACAGTTAGTTGATGTGTCAGATTCCCTAATGATTACAGAAAACCAGCTGCAGGAATTCCGGTCAAAAAACAGGATTATGGATGTCTCTGCCCAGGCACAGCAAATCATTGACCAGGCTTTAGTTTTAGAAAATGAAAAGGCGCGGTTAACCCTGGAATCTGATTATTATGAATACTTGGATGAGTATTTATCAAAAGAAAATAATCAGGAGGTCCCCATTTCCCCGGCAACAATGGAAATTGAAGATCCATTATTGGAAAGACTGATGCAGGAATTGGCTGGATTACAGGCTGAATATTTTAGTGGTGGTGTAGGAGAAAAAAGTCCTGTGCAAACACAGCTTGAACTCAGAATACAAAACACAAAACAGAGCATCAGAGAAACATTACAGGGAATCAAACTGGCAAATCGTATGGCATTAAATGAAAATAATCAGCAGATCAGCAATCTTAATACAGAGGCGTCCAGATTACCTGTGAAAGAGAGACAATTATTAGGGATTGAAAGAAAATTTAACCTGAATAATGTTTTATATACTTTTCTTCTTCAGAAGCGCGCTGAAGCACAGATACAGAAAGCTTCGAACAGACCGGATAATGAACTTGTTGATCCGGCTGAAGCAGATTTAGAACCAGTTGCTCCAAACAAGATATTGGTATATTTCTTCGCAATTCTAATGGGATTGGGGATTCCCTTTTGTGTCATAATTCTATATTATACTATCAATAATAAAATATCTTCTGAAGATGATTTGAAAAAAATTACACAACTTCCTATTGTGGGATATATTCCACACAGCAGGCTAAGTTATAACACCGTTGTTCTCAATGAACCTCAATCAAGGATTGCTGAATCATTCAGACATTTAAGGACAAGGATGGATTTTTTTACCAGGGAAGCTAATTGTCCTGTGATACTTGTAACTTCATCACTTCCCGGCGAAGGTAAAACATTTACTGCCATTAATCTGGCATCGGCTTACAGTCTTGCCGGGAAAAGAACCCTCTTAATTGGATTTGACCTCAGGCGTCCGAATCTTTCAAAAAGCTTTAATTTAGATGGGGAAATTGGATTATCAAGCTATCTAATTGGCAAATATGGCTTTGAAAGAATTATTTTTGAAACTAGTTATCAAGACCTTCATGTTATTCCATCAGGACCTATCCCACCAAATCCAGCTGAATTGACATCATCCGATAAAACAAGAAACTTATTGTTAAGTCTTAAAAATAGATATGATTTTATTATTGTTGACAGTGCTCCTATTGGAACTGTTTCAGATAATTATCCAGTCGCCACATTAGCAGATGCAACTCTATTGTTAGTCAGGCATAATCAGACCGATAAGATCTCTCTGGGTGCAACTTTATCTGAAATCCAGGCTATCGGTATTAAGGGATTGAGCCTTCTTATTAATGATTTCAACTTGGGAAGAAGATCCTATAAGTATGTATATAATTATAAATCTGAATATAAAAAGTAAAATAGCACAGTCTAAAGTCTAAGGAATCAAATGGTTGTAAGCACTAGAAAATAAATTGGCGTTATTTAATAATCGAGAAATACTTTCATTCTGTTTCTCCCGTTGATGTTTTTTTGGGAGTTTAAGATTAATATAGTGTTTTACACCGATAATTTCATACAATATATTCTTATTCTAAGCAAGTGGACAAATGTCCCTTAGGGAAGCATTTCCTCAGTTAAAATATATCTCTGATAACACGACCCACACCATAGTATGTTCGTAATATTGAAAAGATATATTCTCAAATAATTAATAAAAAAACCGATAAACAAATGCTTAGAAAGCTAATTAAATAGCTACTTGATCTGATTTATGAAACCTGAATCATTAAAGTATGAAACCATCAGAGGAGTAAGTTGGAGTGCGATCGATAACCTTGCAAATCTTGGTATCTCTTTCTTAGTAGGTTTAATACTGGCAAGATTACTTTCTCCTGATGAATTTGGCATTATAGGTATGACAGCAATATTTATCGCTGTTTCAAATTCTATTGTGGATAGCGGATTATCAAGTGCATTGATACGAAAAACTGATTCAAGTGACATTGATTTTAATACGGCATTCCACACTAACATAGTCTTAGGCATTTTTCTTTATATAGTATTGTTCTCCTGTGCCACTGCTATTAGCCGATTCTTTAATGAGCCGATCTTAGTACCTGTTCTTAAAATTATGGGTATTGTTTTAATAATTAATGCCTTTGCAATAATTCAACGGACATTGCTAATGAAAAAAGTGGATTTTAAAACTCAGACCAAAATTTCGTTAATAGCATCAATCATAAGTGGCGTCTTTGGGATTGCAATGGCTCTTGGTGGTTTAGGTGTATGGAGTCTGGTTGGCCAGCATATTATCAAAAGACTGCTGAATTCATTCTTACTTTGGTCATATAATAACTGGAGACCGGCAATGATATTTTCCATGTCCAGTTTTAAAGAACTTTTTGGTTTTGGTTCAAAATTACTTTTATCTGGAATAATTGACACTCTTTACAAACAAGTCTTTCTTATAATCATTGGTAAATTCTATTCTACTGCTCAACTTGGACAATACACACGAGCAGAAGAATTCAATACAGTATTCTCAAGTAATCTTACGGCAGTAGTGCAACGCGTAAGTTATCCTGTCCTTAGCAAAATACAAGATGAATCTGAAAGATTAAAGGAAGCTTATCGTCAGTTAATTAAAATCACAATGTTAGTTTCCTTTGGAAGTATGATGGCTTTAGCTGCCGTGGCTCAACCTTTGATTGTGGTACTTATTGGCGAAAAGTGGTTACTATCAGCTTCCTATCTACAAATAATTTGTTTTGCTGGAATGCTATACCCGTTACACGCAATTAATTTGAACATATTGCAGGTAATGGGCAGATCTGATTTATTTTTACAATTGGAAATAATTAAAAAGATCATTGCCATTCTTCCAATTAGTCTTGGTATCTTTTTTGGAATCAAACTAATGTTATGGGGAAGCGTATTAACATCCTTAATCGCAGTCTTCTTAAATAGCCATTATTCTTCAAATCTCATTAATTATTCAACTCACGCACAGTTGAAGGATATCCTTCCAAGTTTTTTAATATCATTCTTAGTGGCAGCCGTGATGTGGAGTATTACATTATTGAACTATTCTGTTTGGATTACCCTACTATTACAGTGCATTATTGGATTATTTCTTGCTATTTTAATTTATAGGTATCTTAAGCTTAGGGAATATCTTGAGCTGAAAAATATAATTTTCTCCTTGATAAAGGGTAAGAAAAATGGATGACTAAATATTTTTGCATACAAACAAAGACCTTCCATCTAGGAATTCATTTAATACTTAATTATACTTTAACAGTTTAATTTGAATTTTGATACAATCAATATTAATACTTGTTTTTCCGAGGTATTGAAAAACAATACATTCATAGGTTTCTTCTATGTTCAATAGACGCCAGATTAGTTTTAGGATTTATTATTTTGGAAAATAATATACAATATGGATACGAAAAAAGGTAATATTTTTGTTACCCAGCCAAGTCTTCCTGATTTGCAGGAATTTATCCCCTATCTTGAAGAAATATGGCAAAGCAAACAACTAACAAACAATGCATACTATCATAAACAACTTGAGAAGGAGATGGCTGATTTCCTCGGGGTAAAATATATTTCGTTATTTGCTAATGGGACACTTGCATTGCTTACAGCATTACAGGTACTAAGAATTACAGGCGAGGTGATCACAACACCATATAGTTTTGTTGCAACTACTCATGCACTGTGGTGGAATAATATCAAACCTGTATTTGTGGATATTGAACCTACATATCGCAATCTGGACCCAGAAAAAATAGAATCTGCAATTACACAGCAAACAACAGCCATATTACCTGTGCATGTCTATGGAAACCCATGTTATGTGGAGCGCATACAGGAAATAGCAGACACTTATGGTTTAAAGGTTATCTATGATGCGGCACACGCATTCGGAAATATCCTGAATGGTAGCTCAATACTAAATTATGGTGATCTTTCCACTCTGAGTTTCCATGCAACTAAACCATATACAACTATGGAAGGTGGTGCAATTGTTTGTCATGATGAGAAAACCAAGCAACGTATTGATTATTTGAAAAACTTTGGTTTTGCTAATGAGACAAAAGTTGTGGCACCGGGTATAAATTCCAAAATGAATGAAATGCAGGCTGCACTTGGATTACTTCAACTTAAGCGTCATAAAGAAAACATAGCTAAAAGAAAAAAAATAGCTGATATATATAAGACAGAACTAAATGAAGTAAATGGAATTATGTTATTGCCTGAATATCCCAAACTTAGTAATTATAACTATATCTACTTCCCAATATTTGTTGATGAGAAAGAATATGGCAACAGCAGAGATGAACTATATAATCACTTGAAAAATAATAATATACATGGAAGAAGGTATTTTTACCCTTTAATAAGTGATTTCTCGATGTATAGAAGTTTATCTTCAGCGAGAAGAGAAAATCTGCCGATAGCAATAAAAGCTTCTAAGCAAGTGATTTGTTTGCCGTTATATCCTGATCTTGATTATGAAATTGTCTATCATGTAATCCAGATAATTAAAGGATGAGACAAAAAAAAATACTCTTTCTTGGCGGAGCTTTTTCACAGGTTCCTGCAATTAAGTATGCAAAAGAACAGGGATATTATGTTATTACTGTTGATTATTTGCCAAAGAATCCAGGCCATCAGATTTCAGATGAATACCATAATATTAGCACTGTAAACAAAGATGAAATTCTTGAACTTGCATTCCGCTTAAAAATAGATGCAATCAGTGCATATGCATCCGATCCAGCTGCCCTGACTGCCGCTTACGTGAATGAAAGATTAAATCTTATCGGGAGTTTGTATAAATCAGTTGAGGAATTATCAAATAAAAACCTTTTCAGAGATTTTTTAAGAAAAAATAATTTTAACACCCCTTGGTATATATATGGGTCTTACCTCAATGAAATTGAGAAAAATTATTGTGGCAGGAGAGCTATCTTAAAACCAGTTGATTCAAGTGGGAGTAAAGGGATATTTGAAATAAATAATTTGATTGATTTAAAGACTTACTTTCCAGTTTCCAAAAGCTATTCTAGGTCTGGAAAGGTCATACTTGAACAATTCATCAAATGTAAGGGTCCACAAATACATGGAGAGGGATTCGTATTAGATGGTGAGGTGATTTTTCTTTATTTGGGGGACCAAGTTTTTAGTAAATGCAACCGTCTCGCACCTTATTCAACGATTGTTCCCAGTATTTTTCATAATGACATAATGAATGAAGTACAAAAAATAATAAAATTAGCTATTAAAAAGGTTGGGTTTCAGAAAGGAGGAATAAATGTCGAAGTTATACGTGATGAGAACGATAATATTTATATACTAGAAATAGGCGCGAGAAATGGTGGGAATTTCATGCCACAACTTATGAAACATGCTACAGGATTCGATTTAGTAAAGGCAAATATTGAAACTCTATTTGGTAATAACTTAAATATGAGTTTTAATGATATTTCTACTGGTTATTATGCTCAAATAATATTACATTCTTTAAAGGGAGGTGTTTTTCATAGAGTAAATATTCCAGCAGAATTTGAAGATAATATATTAGAACAAAATATATATTATAAACCAGGGGATAGAATCAATCGGTATAAAGATTCAAAAGATGTTGTTGGAATTATTATTCTAAGGATAAATAACGATGATGAACTAAAATTTTATAAAAAATATTTATTGTTAAATGAGTGGGTAGAAACATCACAAATTGAAGATTGATAATGCAATATCCACTTACTTTGAATCACATTCAACTATGTGTGTTTAATATCCTACGTATTTAATTCTATAAATACTTAGTAGGATGCATTTGAGTATTATATGCTTAAACAAATATCAAAAAGACTACCCAATTAGACATTTTATTAAAAGAAATGTTCTGGGGTTGAAAAAAATGGAAATAATAGAATCATTTATAGATTTCATATTTGGAATAAAGCATTGATGGAAGCATATATTATTTTGTTAATATTTGCAGCTACATCAGCAATTGTACCAAGAAAGCATCAACTACCAGTTAGCCTAATATTGCTATTAATGATGTTGCTAATGGTAGGATTGAGGGACTTAAGTATTGGTCGTGATACACAGAGCTATATTGATAAATTTATGATGGACAAAAATGAAAGTTTTGCTCCAGAATTATTATTTGGATTGATGATAAACCTTATATCCTTTATCACTGATACTCCGCAAGTCTTCATTCTCTTAATTACATCACTAATCTATATACCATTATTTATAATAATTCGTAAAGAAGACATTAATCCATCCTTCGCACTTTTCATTTTTATTGTTGCCTCTTCGACATATTTTTTTGAGACATTCAACCTTATAAGACAATCTATAGCAATTGTATTTCTTCTATATGTCTATCATTACTTTAAAAAAGAAAAATATTTCTTGAGTTTAATTTTTAGTTTGGTTTCCATTATGTTTCATGTTAGCAGTATTATTCTAATTCCTTTCATACTGATGAAATATGTCAAACTATCATACATTTGGATTGTATTTCTATTAGTATTCTCTTATTATGTTGGTCTATCGAAGATACTTTTTTCTTTTTTTGATTATATATCATTATTTGATCGATTTGCTGATTATGAGGTTCTAAACAGATTAGCTGTTTACGTAAGATATTCTGATCCAAGAACATCGGCTTCAACCTTTAATCTGGTTGGTATGCTTGCCCATATGATCCCACTTACTGTGACGAGTTTATTAGTTTATAAAAAAAATGGCGATCAGACTTATTTCAATATTTTTTTTGCAGGAGTGATTCTATTCAATTGCTTTGTATTTTTTAGGTATGCTGAAAGATTATTTTCAGGACTTACAATTCTTCAAATATTTCTCATACCAGGTGTATTTGAATCTGGATCAAAGATAAAACGAATACTCATAATTGCTTTTCTTGTTTTATTATCTTTTGTTTTTATTTATTACAGATTTGAAGGGATAACGGATTCCATAGATAAACCTTATTACAAATTTTTCTTTCAGTAGTAATATGTACATATCTTAAAAACAGCAGAAATTAGTACTTGATTATTCAATATTTTCAAGGAGTCTGTATGACATGTTAACCTATTTATTATAAAGATATTATGCTTCAGCCAAGAACAAGGGTAGTTGTGATACTTTCTACATATAATGGGGAAAAATATTTAAAAGAGTTGCTAGATAGTCTGATAGCTCAGGTTGGAGTAGATTTATATCTTTTAATTAGAGACGATGGATCTTCAGATTCTACTGTGGAAATTTTAAATGAATATTCGTCATTATATAAAAAGACGGACCTGCTTTTAGAAGATAATATTGGGTGCGCTAATAGTTATATGCGTCTTCTGAGATTAGCTTCCTCCCTTGACTTCGAATATGATTATCTTGCATACTGTGATCAAGATGATGTTTGGGATCCGGACAAGTTGCAGGTTGCTGCGAATAATTTGAAACAATCAAAAAGCGATCTACCATGCATGTACTTTTCAAACGTTCAATTGGTAGATCAAAACCTTAATAAGATAAAGTCTCACGCAATTGAATATTTGTTCACCTTTGGAGAATCTTTATTAAGAAATCCTGCAACTGGCTGCACAGTGGTGATTAATCGTGCCCTGTTAAATAAGTTGGTATCATACTATCCAACCATGGTTGATATGCATGATTCTTGGACATATAGAGTTTGTTTGGCAGTTGGAGGTAGTATATTTTTTGATGATAAATCCCATATTAAATATCGTCAACATGATTTAAATGTACGTGGGGGTAAAAAGGGTTTTATTAGGACCTGGTCAAGGCGTTATAAATCATTTATCAATGGGAATAAGGGAACAAGATTGGAAACTGCACAAAATATTTTAAATGGATATGAAGAGTTCTTATCTTATGAAAACAAAATTATGCTTTTGCATCTTATTAATTATAAAAACTCATTCCGTAGTAAACTAAAAACTCTTTTTAATTCACAATTTAGAACAGTGAAATGTGAGGGGCGACTAGCCTTTATTATTTCAATATTGCTGCATCGCTATTGATTAGAGAGATCTGCTGATTCCTATTAGAATTCTAATTTAAAATAAATGATCACACCAGTTAATTAAATTATAACAAGAGTTTTAAGCTCTACAGAAGGCACCATAGCATTATGGTATTGTGCAACAGGAATGTTGGATGATTATTGTTAAATGAAAAAGCTCCTAATTATAGATAGTGTTGATCTGGACTTTTTAACTTCCAGGAAAGATATTGCTTTAGCAGCACAAGAAGCTGGCTATGAAGTGACTATTATCACAAAAGACACAGGCAGGGGGAAAAATATTGAAGATCTTGGTTTGAAATTTATCGCTCTGCCAATTGACCTAGCAGGAACAAATCTAATTACTGAGTTCAAAACCTTGTTTTTCCTCTATCGAACATATCGTCGAGTTAAGCCCGATATAATTCATCATTTTGGAATAAAACTTGTTTTATGGGGAGGATTGGCAGCGAAGCTAGCAAAATCCAAAGGTATAGTAAATACTATCACGGGGTTAGGATTTTTATTTTCTGAGGAAAATATTCAATCTTTCAGAACCAATTTAATTATTTCTGTATTAAGGTATTCCCATAATAGGCGAAATTTTGAAGTGATTTTTCAAAATCTTGATGATAAAAAGCTTTTTATTGATCTTGGTATTATAGGAGAATATCAATGCGAAGTTATTAAAGGATCGGGAATAGACTTAGATGTTTTTAATTTCGCACCAGAACCAGAAGATATGAAAATTAAAATTGTGTTTATTTCACGTATGATTAAGGACAAAGGAATATTTGAAATTGTAGATGCGGCAAATAAGCTTAGATCGGATTATGGTAAAAAAATTGTGTTTCTGTTTTGTGGAGATATAGATAAAAACCCGAATGCAATTAGTAAAGATGTTTTGCAGAAAATTTGCGATGGTGAATATATTTCTTGGCTAGGATATAGAAATGATATCAAAGATATATTGATCAATAGTCATATTTTCGTACTCCCTTCATATTACAGAGAGGGGATCCCAAGATCCATAATTGAAGCATCTGCTATAGGAAGGCCAATAATTACTACTGACTCTGTGGGTTGCAAAGAAACGGTTAACGATGGATATAATGGATACTTGATTCCTATTAAAGATTCATATGCATTAGTTGAGAGCCTATTAAAATTGATACATAATAAGAAGCTAAGGAAGAGATTTGGAATGAATTCACGCAAAATTGCTGAAAGAGATTATTCAATTAAAAATGTAATAGATAAACACTTAAAGGTATATAATCAGTTTAGCTTGAGTAGTGGACATGATTTTTGATGAGTTTCTCATTTGGTTAATTTAATATAACATTAGATTGGATTTGAGAAAATCAAAAAATAATAATAATAGTAATTACGGGGAAAAAATAGTCGTCAGCATTGTCTGTGAGACTTACAACCAATCAAAATACATTCGACAGACTATAGAGGGATTTCTAATACAGATAATTTCATTTAAATATGAGATACTGATTCATGATGATGCTTCTTTTGATGGAACTGCCGAAATTATTAAACATTATGAGAATAGATATCCAAAATTGATCTATGCAATTTATCAAAAGGAGAACCAATATTCAACAGGAGTAAAAATTGGACCGAGTTTTCAATACCCAAGGGTTAGAGGTAAGTATGTTGCATTTTGCGAGGGAGATGACTATTGGACGGATCCTTATAAACTTCAAAAACAAATTGACTTTTTAGAAAAAAATAAGCAAGTTGGATTGGTATATACGAAAGCTTGGTACTATTATCAATCATCAAATAAGTTTGCACGAAGACCCTGGGGTGGATCAGCTACCAGTTTCACTCAATTGATTAAAGGCAATCGAATTCCAACCTTAACTGCAGTATATAGAATTGATTTATGCAAGCAATATTATCAAGAAATTCAGCCTGAATCAAAACAATGGAAAATGGGCGATTTCCCTATGTTTTTGTACTTTTCATTGAAAGCAAAAGTCCATTTTATGAATGAAGTAACAGGAGTGTATCGTGTTCTTGACGAATCAATGAGCCATACAAAGTGTTTACATAAGCGTGAAGCATTTATTAGATCTACATTTGAGATAAAAAAATTTTTTCTTAGTTATGCCAGAATTGAATTTAATGAACAAAAGATACAAGATCTGATGTATTCGTCATTGGCATCAAACGCTCTTCATTTTGATGACCGTCAACTTGCTCTAGGATACATTCATTCTATCAAAAAATCAACAATAAGAGTTAAATTAAAAAAAATCGTATTCAATTCAAAAATCCTGACATCAATTTACATGCTACATACCAAGTTTAAATATTATATATAAATTCACTTAGGTGTTAAGAGCATATAAAATAGTAAGTTAACTATGAATTTGATCACTCAAAATATAACAGTTCAAGAAAAAATGGCTAATCTATGGTTCAGGCAAAAAACTATAAATAGTATTCTTCACGAGGATGGTTCCCAAAAAAATTACACAGAAAATGAAGTCTGCACTTATTAGTTAAATGCATTTTGATGTAATTTCTTGCATCTTCTAATGAACAATAAAAACATCAACTTGTCAGTTGAGTGAAGTACAAGCTTATAATTTATAGTATGCAAGGTATAGCAGATTGTATAAGATTACCTAACTGGTAAAAAATGAAATGGTCAGTATACATACCAGCTCTGTTTTTAGGATTAATTCTTCATAGTAACGAACTGATTGCTCATGAAATTAACTGTTCGAGGTTTTATAATCCAATCGATGTAACTGATTCTCTGCAGGCGGCGATCTTATCTGGAGCAGAAAAAATAATAATTCCATATATGGGCCAGGGGACAAAGTGGATTTCTGGGCCATTAAAATTGAGATCAAATATTGAAATTGTATTAGAGGCAGGTGTTGTCCTTCAATCTAAGTCTGGTGCTTTCCCATTTGTTCATCAGGCATTTATTACCATTAAAGATGTAGATGATATTAAAATTATTGGTTATGGAGCAAAACTTGAGATGTTACTTTCAGAATATCATTCAGGTGAGTGGCGACATGGAATAAATATTATTGGGAGTAGCGACGTCACCATTGAAGGATTATCAATAGAGAAGTGTGGTGGGGATGGTATTTATCTTGGAAGATCAAATACAAATAAGTATTCTAAGAAAATAAACATATATAATGTAAAGTGTTTTGGCAACGCCAGAACAGGCATAGCTTTAACTTCGGCGAAGGATGTCCAAATTAACAATTGTTATATTAGTTATAGCGGAAAGTTCAATGACGAAGGGGTATGGCAATCAAACACTGATACTTTTCCTGGTCCTGCAGCTCATGGAACATGGACTGGTATAAATATTGAGCCTAATGACTATTATGATATAATACAGAATATAAATATTAGAGATTGCATTTTTGAGAACAATAGACAGGGAAGCATTCTATTTGTGTTGATGAATTTAAATGACTTAAGCTCGGACATTTCTGTAAATATTAATAATAATATGTTAGAAGGTAACTATACAACCGGCATTGCATTAAATGATTTACATGGTGGTCTGATCAGTGGATTTATAGATATTGAAAATAATATTTTTGAATACCCCGGTACCTATGGTATAGATAGCCGTAATTGGGGGATTACAAATATTAAAGTGAAGATAGAAGATAACTACATTTATGATTTTGGATCATTCTTTACAAATGCCTTTACTGGTCAGGGGGATGGAGTTGGTGGAACGGATGCAGATTCTTCATTTACAGGTTGGAATACTGTTATTAATTCAGGTGATTTTAACGGCGATAGTAAAACTGATCTATTTTTTAAGGGTTACAAATTATCCAGGGGTTTGTACCTTTCTAATGAAATTGGCAATGGATTCACGAGAGCTTTTATTGGTCAAGAAGATAATTTAGGTGGAACAGACTCTGAACCGTTTTTTACAGATTCAGTAGCGAAGATCTATACTGGAGATTTCAATGGAGACATGAAGACAGATCTTTTTGTAAAAGGCTATGGTCAGTACAGAGGGCTTTATCATGCTAATGAGGCTGGTGATGGGTTTATTAAAGCATTCATGGGAGAAGAAGATAGTATAGGTGGGACTGATACTGAACCTTTTTTCACAAGTTCAGAGGTCAAGATTTACACAGGTGATTATAATGGCGATTTAAAAGCAGATCTTTTTTTTAAAGGTTATGGTCAGTACAGAGGGCTTTATCTTGCCAATGACGTTGGTGATGGATTTATTAAGGCATTCATTGGAGAAGAAGACTGTATTGGCGGGACTGATTCTGAGCCTTTTTTCACAAGTTCAGAGGCTAAGATCTACACAGGGGATTATAATGCAGATGGTAAGACGGATTTATTTATTCAGGGATATGGATTGTACCGTGGATTATATTTAGCTAACAATTTAGGGAATGGATTCATCAGGGTATTTATGGGAGAAGAGGATGGAGTTGGAGGAACTGATTCAGAACCTTTTTTTACAGATACAGATGCGCAGATATTTACTGGTGATTATAATGGTGATGGGAAAACGGATCTTTTTATTAAAGGATTCAAATTATATAGAGCATTATACTTAGCGAATAAAAGTGGCAATGGATTTGTCAGAGTATTCATGGGGCAGGAAGATGGGATTGGAGGAACCGACTCTGAACCTTTTTTTACAAGTCCATCGGCAAGAATCCATACTGGAGATTTCGATGGAGATGGTAGAACAGATCTTTTTGTAAAGGGATATCAAAAATTTAGAGCACTGTATTTAGCCAGGAAATCTGGCGATGGGTTTATTAGAGTATTTATGGGACAAGAGGATGGAGTTGGAGGAACTGACTCTGAATTGTTTTTTACTCATCCAGATGCAAGAATATTAACAGGAGACTACAATGGTGATGGGAAGACTGATCTTTTTATCAAAGGATTTGAGCTTTATAGAGCTTTATATCTATCACAAGAAAATATTCTTAAGCCATTTGACAACTCTAGTATTAACCTGCCATTTATATCTGACAGCCTGAGTACAAATGATCTAGACTACAGGACAAAATCACTTCAAGAATTATTTGAGATTATTACTGAAAATAATCTTCGGTCATATTTATTCGATATTAACGGAAGATTAATTCGACATATTAATAATAACTCATTTCATAATCCAATTAACTTTCCTGTTGGTCTTTATGTCTTAGTAGCATACGATCAAAATCAGAGAATAATAATTAGGAAGAAATTAATGATTTATTAAAACCTGAATAGTGCTATACATAAGGAAGGAGAATATTTTAATATTTAAAAATATAAAATTTTTACATCTGTATTATGAAAATTCACGTGACGCGGATACCATAATATATCAGTGTATACAAATTAAAAAAGAATCACCGTAAAAAAACATGATGTAATCATTTATAGCAATGCCGATATTGCCGTTACTTAAGAGGGTTATATTATCTTTATAAATGACATAGTTAACTGTAAACAAAGGCTCTTGATATGAATTTCATTTCGTCAGCAAAGCAAAGAAATACAGTTATAAATCCGGGGCAGTATTATATGAAAATATTCTTCGATTTTGTTGTTTCTCTAATTGCCCTCATTCTGCTGATCCCTTCTTTTTTAACTATAGGAATTATTATTAAATTGGATGACTATGGACCTGTTTTTTTCAGGCAAAAACGAGTTGGTAAGAATGGGAAATTATTTACTATATATAAGTTCAGAACCATGCGAGTAAACCATGCAGATTCTGGAAATGATTTCGAACCTGGCAATACTTCTCGCATCTCAAGAGCTGGAAAGTTATTAAGGAAATATAAGATTGACGAGTTGCCTCAATTTGTCAATGTATTAAAAGGTGAAATGTCTATCGTTGGCCCCAGACCTGAGGTTAAAGAATGGGTTCAGTTCTATCCTGAAAGGTGGAATAGTATTCTAAAGATAAAACCCGGTATAACGGACAATGCTTCGCTAATTTATTGTAATGAGGAGAAGTTGCTAGCGGAATCAAGAAACTCAAAACAAGAATATTTGAATAACATCTTACCCAGGAAACTAGACTTATATGAAGACTATCTGCAAAATCACTCAATTATTAAAGATATCAAAATCATTTTCAGTACCCTTCGAATATTATATTGGAAAGAATATAAGCTAAAGCAAGATAAATCTTGAATCGAGAGGAATTTAAACTTTATATTAATGTGAATCAAGAATAAGCGAGACCAAAATTGTTACTTTTTTTTACACTAGCATTCATTGTCCCTTATTATTGAAATCATTTCATAATCTTATGAAAATAAAGAGCTTATTATAAGTAATGTTTTGAATTATTCTTGACTCATGTTAACTTGGTACGAAAATCTTGGTAGCAAGATGCAATAACTCAAATGAAAATTCCATATTCAAAAGTCCCAATAGCAGGAAATGAATTAGAGTTGCTGAAGGAAGTTTTGGAAAGTGGTTGGTTGACAACATCATCTAAAGCATCTTTGTTTGAAGCTCAGTTTGCTGTAAAAGTGGGAGTAAAATATGCATGTGCGGTAAATTCCTGTACATCGGCTTTACATTTAGCAGTCGAAGCAATTGGCTTGAGACCTGGAGATAAAGTACTTGTTCCGGCATTGACTTTTACTTCCTCGGCGGAGGTAATCAGGTATATGGGAGCCCATCCAGTATTTCTTGATGTAGAATATGGAACAGGATTGGTATCACCTGAGATCCTGGAAAAAGCACTGGCAAACTTAAACGATATAAAGGCTCTTATACTGGTGCATTATGGCGGTCAGGCGGCTAAAATGACTACACCAGATAGAAATGGCATTCTTGATATATGCAGAAGAAACAATATTACTCTTATCGAGGATGCTGCACATGCATTCCCTGCAAAATATCAGGGACGCTTTATCGGTACTTTCGGGCATGTTACTTGTTTTAGTTTTTATGCCAATAAGACAATCACCACAGGTGAAGGTGGTATGCTTGTAACTGATAATCAAGAGATATATGAAAGGGTGAAAATAATGAGGTTGCATGGTATTGATCGTGATATCTGGTATAGATACAGCCTAAATAGTTCGTCATGGGAATATGACGTAGTTGCACCTGGATATAAGTATAATATGCCTGACGTAAATGCCGCCATTGGTCTCGCACAGTTGAAAAAAGCAGAATATTGGAGAAATCAGAGGCAAAGATGTGCAGAATACTACTACAATATACTTGATAAAATTAATCATATTAACCTTCCCTCGTTAACCGGATCATTGGAAGATCATGCATGGCACCTATTCCCAATTATAGTTCTTCCAAGCAGCCCCGTTACCCGAAATGAACTGATTGTACGTTTGTCAGAAGAAGGTATTGGTACGTCTGTTCATTACAAACCTTTATACCGAATGTCTTATTACCAAAATATGTATAAACTTACTCCAGATAAATTCCCAAATACGGAGCGTATCTGGAAGGGTACCGTTTCCCTACCTATTTATCCCGAACTGCAAGAGCATGAATTGGAATACGTTTGCGAAGTCCTTGGAAAGTTATTAAAGTGATAATCTAATGCGGATTCCAAAGAGAAGTATATAGTCAAAAATTGATCTGACAATCGTTATTATCCGGCCTGTTAAAAGTCCCCAATTCGGGGGCTTTTTTGATTAAAGGGGCCTGATGTGTGATGAACCATCCAAATTCTCCGAACCAAACACCGGTTCGCCGGGACATCGTGCTTTTCAGCATCAACCGCATTTTCATGGCGCTGAGGCGTCAGTCAGCCCCGGATTTGGCCTTCTTTATCAAAGAGAATGATTATTAGTCAGTTAGATCGAAACGGATGTGTTAATTTTAATGTATAAATGAGCCAAACAACCATTGACCCGACATGAGTGGAAATATACCTGAATGGATCGATGCTTTCTTTGAATGGGCGAGAGGCCAGTTCAAAAGGCACTCCCTGCCCCGCTGGCTCGTGTTACTGAATGACGCGGCGGCGATCTTCCTGGCTTTTCTTTTCGCCTACATCCTCCGGTTCAATTTTGACCTGCAGGCCATTGATTTCGGACTGGCGGTCAACCAGGCCCTGATCGTTCTCGGGATCTACGGCCTGATGGAATTGCTTTTCAAGCCCTTCGCGGGACTGATCCGCCATACCACCATCAGGGATATATATAATGTGTTCGTCGCCACCACCTCATCCCTGGCCATCCTGATCCTGCTGGTGACCATCGGCCGGACCTTCGGCTGGGGAGAGATCCTGAATATCCCGGTTTCCATCATCGTGATCCACTACATCACTGTGAACGCCCTCCTCTTTTTTGCCAGGATCCTGATCAAGATGACCTACGAGCTGGTTTCGCTGAAACCCGGCGAGCGGAAGAACGTGGTCATTTTCGGTGCGGGGACCATGGGGGTGATCGTCAGGCGGGTGATCCAGAGCGATACCCGGAACCAGTACCACATCGTGGCCTTCCTGGACAACAACAGGAAGATCCAGGGGAAGAGCCTGGAAGGCATTCCGGTGCTGGACCCGAACAAACTCAGGAAAAAATACCTTGAGAAAGGGAAAATTGCCACCATGATCTTCGCCATCCGGGATGTGAGTCCCGTGGATAAAAGCGATATATTCAGGTTTGCGGTGGACATGGGCCTGGAGGTACTGGAGGTGCCCCCGGTGAACACCTGGCTGAACGGGACATTCCAGCTGGACCAGCTGAAGAAGATCAGGCTGGAGGACCTGCTGGGCCGGGAGCCCATTGAGATGAACATGAAGATGATCGAGCGGGGATTGCGGAACAAAACCATCATGGTCACCGGTTCGGCCGGGTCCATCGGATCGGAGATCGTCCGGCAGCTGACCCGGTTCAATATCCGCAAGCTGATATTGGTGGACAATGCGGAGACCCCCATGTTCCATTTCATCAACGAGCTGAAGCAGCATTTTACCAACACGCCGGTGGTCCCCATCCTGGCCGATGTGACCGACCAGGTGAAAATGGACCGGATCTTCGCTGAGCACCGGCCCGAGATCCTGTTCCATGCAGCCGCCTACAAGCATGTTCCCCTGATGGAGGAGAATCCGCATGAAGCAGTGCGGGTGAATGTGGGGGGGACAGTGGTGCTGACCAAGCTGGCGCTGAAATACGGACTTATGAAATTCGTGATGGTCTCCACAGATAAAGCGGTGAATCCCACCAACGTGATGGGGGCATCAAAAAGGATGTGCGAGATGATCCTGCAGGCAAGGTCGGCCACCCCGGGAAACACCACCCAGTTTGTGATCACCCGGTTCGGGAATGTGCTGGGATCCAGCGGTTCGGTGATCCCCACCTTCCGGAAGCAGATCGAGGAGGGGGGACCGGTGACGGTGACCCACCCCGAGATCACCCGGTACTTCATGACCATTTCCGAAGCGTGCCAGCTGGTGCTGGAGGCAGGATTCATGGGGATGGGAGGAGAGATCTTCGTGTTCGACATGGGCAAACCGGTGAAGATCCTGGACCTGGCCAGGCAGATGATCCGCCTCTCGGGGTACATCCCGGACAAGGATATCCGGATCGAGTTCGTGGGACTGCGGCCCGGCGAGAAGCTTTACGAAGAGCTGCTTGCCGAAAAAGAAAAGACCATGCCCACCTATAATCCCAAGGTGAAAGTGGCGGAGGTGGCCTGGATCGACTACCAGGTGATCCTTTCAAAGATCCACATGCTGCTTTATACTTCCCCGGGACTGGGCGAGCTGGAAGTGATCAGGCATATCCAGGAGATCCTTCCCGAATACCAGAGCACCAACGAACGGTTCAACGGCAACAACGGGGATGCCTCCGTGGAGGCGAAGTCCTATCCGGACTGATCCGTATTACCTGCCGGGCTTTCTTCCTTTGCCATGCAGTACCCCCCGCCGCAACCGCAGGCGGGGATTTTTTTGTCATCACCGGCGGCGGACCGGCAACTGCCCCCGCTGAATTCGGCGTTCCGGTCCAGCAGAAGCCGGATCCCCAGTCCAGCAAAGGCAATGATCAGCAAAACGAACGCAATCAGCAATATCTTGAGCATGGCATTTCCTCCTTTCCTTTAGCGTATAACAATGTTTCGGGGGAGTTGTTGAAAATCTTCAGGGTAGTTGATGGCTCCCGTCAGAAATGTGGTTTACACCCGTTAGGGTATTTGTTGACATCCGTCGCACCCTTTGTCCTTCCGTTCCCTCATCTCCAGTTCCTTCCTGTAACAGCGGATCTCTTCATCCTTTGCACAGCGGAGGCCCATTTTGTGCATGTCCCTGTTGTGCCCCACCCGGTATGCGGGGAACCTGCCTTTTTTCCTGAGCAGGATACTCACTGCCATCCCCGCCGTGGCGATGGTCAGCAGGATGAATGTGATGATGAGGATATTTAAAAACATCTGAACAAAGCGGCTTTTCTTTTGTCTGATTGCTGCAAGCAGTCCAAAGATAGCAAACCTTGATCATTTCCTGTAAATCGCTAACTTAGTTCTCATGTCCGAGAAACCGGTCGGGTTCGATAAAAAGGAAGTCCTTGCGGACTTTGAACTGGCCCATCTGAGCCGCCAGATCGCTTTGCTGGCGCGAAAAGAGGTGCTTTCAGGGAAAGCGAAATTCGGGATCTTCGGGGACGGAAAGGAGGTGGCGCAGATCGCCCTCGCCAAATCGTTCAGGGAGGGCGACTGGCGGTCGGGGTATTACCGTGACCACACCTTCATGATGGCCGCGGGGATCACCAACGCCGAACAATTCTTCTACCAGGTATACGGTCACACGGATGAAAAGGCGAACCCGGGAAGCGCGGGGCGCAACTTCAACAACCATTTCGCCACCAGGAACATCGATGAGGAGGGGAACTGGATGGAACTGGCCGGAATGAAGAATTCCGCGGCGGACCTGTCGCCCACGGCGGGACAGATGCCCAGGCTGGTGGGACTGGGATATGCTTCGAAGCTGTACCGTGAGAACAAGCAGCTGGCGGAGATGACGAAGTTTTCAAGGGGAGGGAGCGAGGTAGCTTTCGGGACCATCGGGGATGCCAGTACCGCGGAAGGGCATTTCTTCGAGGCCATGAATGCGGCTGCCGTCCTGCAGATCCCTGTGGCCATGACGGTGTGGGACGACGGCTACGGGATCTCGGTGACCCGCGACCTGCAGATCGTGAAGGACAGTGTTTCAAAGGCGCTGCTTGGGTTCCGTAAGGATGAAAATGCGAACGGCATCCTCATTTACCAGGTGAAGGGATGGGATTACCCGGAGATGGTGAAGGTGTTCGGAGAAGGGGTGGAACGGTGCCGGAAGGAGCACGTTCCCGTGCTGTTCCATGTGGAGGAGATGGTCCAGCCCACGGGGCACTCCACCTCGGGGAGCCATGAACGCTATAAATCCGAGCAGCGGCTGGAATGGGAAGCTGCGCATGATCCGCTACTGAAAATGGAGCAGTGGATCCTGGAATCGGATCTGGCCGGCGAAGAAGAGCTGCAGCAGATCAAAGAAAAGGCACAGGAGGACGCCAGAAATGCCCGCGACACCGCCTGGAAGAACTATATGGAACCCATTATGAAAGAAAGGGATTCCCTGCTGGCGATCATCGACAACCGCAGCTGCAACTGCGAGAACGAAGGAGTGGACAAGCTGGGGATCCTGAGCCGGGATTTGAAACGGATCATGCATCCCACCCGGAAGGACATCCAGGGGACTGCCAAGCGGATCATGCGGCACCTGTGTGCCACCTGCCCGGTACGGAAAGAGCTCCAGTCAGGCATCACGGGATGGCTGGCAGAGTATAAGGAAGAAAATTGGAAGCGCTACAGCACCCACCTCTATTCCGAAACCGGCCGTTCCGCCCTGAAGGTGGAACCGGTCCCCGCTGAATACGGGGCGGAGCCGGAGCGGGTGACCGGCAGGGAGATCATCCGGGACAATTTCGATGCGCTGCTGGCGCAGGATCCCGGGATCGTGATCTTCGGGGAGGATGTGGGTAAGATCGGGGATGTGAACAAGAGCCTGGAGGGACTGCAGGAGAAATACGGGCACCTGCGGGTCACCGACACCGGGATCCGGGAGACCACCATCATCGGTCAGGGTGTGGGCATGGCCATGAGGGGACTAAGGCCCATTGCCGAGATCCAGTATTTCGACTACCTGCTCTATGCCCTGGAGACCATCAGCGATGACCTTGCCACCCTGCGCTGGCGCACCAAGGGAGTGCAGATCGCCCCCCTGATCATCCGCACCAGGGGACACCGCCTGGAGGGGGTCTGGCATTCGGGCTCGCCGCTGAGCATGGTGATCAACTCCATCCGGGGGGTCTATGTGTGCGTCCCCAGGAATATGACCCAGGCGGCCGGGATGTACAACACCCTGCTTCTGTCCGACGATCCCGCCCTGGTCATCGAGCCCCTGAAAGGCTACGGTCTCCGGGAGGAGCGACCCGTGAACATGGGACAGTTCCGGGTCCCCCTGGGCATGCCAGAGGTGCTCACAGAGGGCAGGGATGTGACCGTGGTCACCTACGGTTCCTGTGTGAGGATCGCACAGACCGCCGTGGAACAGCTGAAGGAATTCGACATCCATGTGGAACTGATCGATGTGCAGACCCTGCTGCCGTTTGACCTGCAGCACCGCATCCTGGAATCAGTAAAAAAGACCGGCCGGGTGGTTTTCTTCGACGAAGATGTGCCGGGCGGTGCCACCGCATTCATGATGCAGAAGGTGCTGGAAGAGCAGGATGCCTATTATTACCTGGATGCGGAGCCGGTCACCCTCTCCGCCCGTGAACACCGTCCCGCCTACAGTTCCGACGGCGATTACTTTTCCAATCCCAATGCGGAGGATGTCTTCGAAACCGTCTACCGGATCATGCACGAATCCGACCCGCAGAAATATCCGGAGATCTATTGAACGGATGAACGGGGACAGGGATTGGACCCAATTGATCCCACTCCTACGATGATGGAGCGTTATGCGCCGGGTTAATGCACTGCAGGAGCCACTCGTCCTCGTACCCCTTCCCGGTGAACAGCCACTCCTTCTTCTCGCCCGCCACCCGGAAACCGGCGGCTTTGAACAGATTGATGCTGTCCTGGTTGCCTGAGCCGATGTTGCAGAAGAGCTGGTGCAGGTTCAGCACCCGGAAGGCGTAATCCTTGAGGGTTTCCAGCGCTTCCCGGGCATATCCCTTTTTGCGGTCGGATTTCTCGGCGATGAGGATCCCCACCCCCGCCCGCCTGTGGAAGGGATCGAAGTCGAACAGGTCGATGGCCCCCACCGCGCGCCCCTCCCCGTTGGTCTCGATGATCAGACGCAGCTGTTTGAGCTCGAAGATATCCTTGCGGGAGTGTTCCAGGTACTCCTTCAGCAGGTACCTGGAGTAGGGGACCAGGGTATTGGACAGGTGCCAGAGGCCGGTGTCGTTCTCCCAGCGGTACATGATCTCCAGGTCCTCCGGCTCAAGGGCCCTGAGGGAGATGTTTTTGTTGGCCAGCAGATTCACGGCTAATGCTGCTTGTAGGGGATGACCCGGTAGGTGGTGTCCTGACCCGATTCGGCCTTGAATGCGTCGGTGGCGGCATCGTAGTGGACCTCGATCTGCTCCCCGGTGGATTCATTCACCAGGACCAGGGTGAAATCCCTGTAGCTCAATCCTTTCGGAATTCCCGTGACGGGCAGGGTGGTACGGATCACTCCGTCCTCGGGCACGATCTGCACGAACCAAAGGTCCTGTCCCCCCACCCCTTCCAGGGTGTACCTGCTGTAGATCCCGCTGAGCCCGTTTTCCAGGGGGACATAGAAGGTGTTGTCGCCTGTGGTGTTGATGGGGAACCCGATGTTCACCGGCTTGCTCCAGTTGCCGTCCTCTTCCTTTTCGCAGCGGAATATGTCGTATCCGCCCATGGTGAAGTGCCCTTTGGAGCTGAAAATAAACCTGCTTTTATCGGGCGAGATGTAGGCGGAGGTCTCATCATATTCCGTATTGATGTCCTTCCCCATGTTCACCGGTTCACCCCAGCTGCCGTCATCCTGCTGTTCCGAATACCAGATGTCCAGTCCCCCGCTGGTCCCCCGCTGGTCGCTGCTGAAATAGATCCTGGTCCCCTCGGGATCAAAGGAAGCATGATCCTCGTCCCACCGGGTATTCACTTCTCCCGGCAGGGGGATGGCCGGGCTCCAGACCATGCCGTCGTAACGGCTGTACCAGATGTCCGATCCGCTCCCGGTGCGTTTAACCAGCAGCAGTGTCGAGCCGTCCGTGGACAGCGCGGTTGGGAAGAGGTCCCCGTCGGACCGGATCTGGGGTGTGATGTTCACCGGGACGGTCCACTCCCCGTCTGTTTTGGTGGACATCATCACGGCTTCATAAAATGCCTGGCTTCTCACCCAGGCCATCATTTCCTCGTTTCCTGAGATCACCCCGCTGTAATCATCCCTGGAGGTATTGATGGGTTCTTCGAAGCAGCGTGTGACCACCTCCAGGGGTGCATCCTTGATGATCTTTGCCCGTTCGATGGCGGCCCTCGCCTCCTCTGTGATACGCAGGTTATAGTTCTTTTCAAAATCCTTCAGCGACTGGAAGGCGTCCAGCGCCTCCAGCGCTTCGTCCAGCTGGTTGGTGATCCGGTAGGCTTCTGCCAGGTAAAACCAGGTATGGTGGGGGGCGCGCTTCTCCAGGTAGCGGTTTGCCTTGAACCTGGTGCTGATCTTATCGGTCGCTTCCCTGAACCAGGGGATGGCCTGGTGCTCCTGGCCCAGGATATTCAGGTAACACATGCCCAGCAGGTATTTTGCATGGGCATTGTCGGGCTCTTTCTGAAGCAGCTGCCTGAACAGGTAGGCAGCTTCCTCATAATCCTCTTCCTGGGTGTAGAAAAATTCCCCGTCATAAAACAGTTCCTCCCCCGATTCGTCCTGGGCGACAGAGGGCACGGAGAAAGCAAAGACCAGGATCAGTGCTGCGAACAAATTCTTCATCTACTCAGTTGATTTTCAGGTGTTCGGGTACCTGTATCTTTTCCATTTCGATGACCACGTCCTGGGCAAGGGTGACCGAGAACTCGACCCTCCGGTTGAACTTCCTTCCTTCCGGGGCATCCCTGTTATCTGCGGTCCGGTTCCGGGCCACGGGCTGGCTTTCACTCATTCCTGCACTGGTGAGCCGGTCCTTAGAGATGCCCTTGGAGACCAGGTATTTGATCACTGCATTGGCGCGGTTCTCGGAAAGCGTCTGGTTGTATTCATAGGGTCCCACCGCATCGGTGTGCCCGATGACATCAATTTTGACTTCGGGGAATTGATTGAGAATGTCAGCCAGGTTATCGAGCTTCGTGCTGCTTTCGGGGGAGATGGCGTAGCTGTCGAAGGCAAAGAAGATGGGCCTGATCTGGTGTCTGGCAAGCGGCTCGGACACCTCTTCGGCGGCTTCTTCGGCGGCTTCTTCGGCGGCCTCTTCCGCGGCTTCAGCCAGCTCATGGACGGCTTCTTCGACGGCTTCTTCTCCCGCTTCAGCCAGCTCTTCGGCCAGCTCTCCGGCCTCTGCCTTCATCTGTCCGGTGACCTCATCCACTCCCTTGTCAAACGAAACTGCCACAGGCTCTGCTTCCTGTCCGATCAGTTCGAAAAAGAAAATGTCCCGCTGGGAGGAATTCCCTTTTGCGTAAACCTGCTGGATGCCTCCCTTCTCTCTGTGAAGGGGAGAAAAGGCATAATCATCATCGGTGGTGTTCAGGGGATAGCCCAGGTTGACCGGTGTGCCCCAGCTGCCGTCATCCTGAAGTTCCGAATAGAACAGGTCAAACCCGCCGATGGTGGAATGTCCCTGCGAGCTGAAATAGATCCTTGAACCGTCCGGGCTCAGGAACGGGGATTCTTCGTTCAGAGTTGTATTGATGGTCGGGCCCAGGTTGACCGGTACGCTCCATGTCCCGTCATCCATCAGATCGCTCCGGAAAATGTCGGTTCCCCCCAGGGATTCTTTCCGGTTGCTGGTGAAGTAGATGGATTTCCCGTCCGGACTGAAATCGGCATTTGATTCGTAATACCTTGAATTGACCGGGCTCCCCAGGCTTACGGCCCTGTTCCAGCGGCCGTCCGCATATTCGGACGTGTAGATGTTGCTGTCGAACTCATCATAGGCTGCCAGCAGCATGGTCTTTCCGTCTGCCGAGAGCGAAACCACATCCATGTTGCCGTCGGATTGGATGGAGGGTGTGATGTTCAGGGGAATGCCCCATATTCCATCTTCATCTTTAACGGATACGTAAACGCCGTTGTAAAAAGGGTTCTTCCCCATAAAAGCCATGGTCTTCATATCATCCGAGACCACCACATTGTATCTGTTGCTGTGAACCTCCTTCAGCTGTCCCAGGTTACCGGCTGTAAAGTCCACCGGATTCTCCATGGCGGTCCTGGCATTACTGCATGCCTCGATCTGTTTTTCCGTGTAGATCCGCTGGATATCATCCCTGTCCCCCAGGTACTCCAGGTACTTCCTGTACTGGACACAGGATTTATCCAGCTCCTCATTGATCCTGTAAGCATTCCCGAGAAAAAGGAGTACGTCGGGCGGGGCGTTTACCTCTTTGAGCGAGCCTTCCTTGTATCGGGGGGAAATGGATTCCGCTGCCTTTTCCAGGTAGGGGATGGCCTCGGTTTTTCTGCCCGGGATCTCCATCAGGCTGATCCCGATCCGGTAATTAATGTTTGCATTGTCCTTGTAACCGCTCTCATATACTTTCTGGAAAATATATGCTGCTTCTTCATACTCCTCCTGGGCCAGAAAGAACTCGGCATCGTTAAAATCCTCCTTCACGTTCTGTCCCATCGTGTACTGTACCAGGAACAGGGCGGACAGTATCAGGAAAGATCTTCTCATTGCAGGGTTGTTTAGCATGAATACTACAAATTTAAAAATTTAATCGACAGTACAATAAAAAATCAATCCCTGCGCCGTCGCCGCCACAGGATCAGAAGCAGCAGCAGTGCCGCACCGGCAACGATCCCGGCAGCCACCGGCCAGCTCCTCCTGCCGGTTGTCCCTTCTTCTTCATCTGCCTGTTCCGCCATCCGGTCTTTTCGCTTCCCGGCATCCGTTTCACCTGTCACATCCTCCACATCTTCAGCGGCAAGCTCCTCCCCGGTCGCCTCCTCAGCAGCTGCGGTCAGTTCCTCCTCCGCATCTTCGCCAGCCACCGGTTCTGCCTGCGGAGGTTCCTGAACTGTTTCCGCCAGTGGAGGCTCCTGCGCCATTTCCGGTTCCGTGCCCTGCAGGATGAAGCTGTTCAGGTGGATGTTCCCGTCCGGACCGGTCATGACCAGCTCCACCCGGCTGTTCCCGGGCACAGGAACAAGTTCGAGCGCCATCCAGACACTGTCCGCTTCAAGGGTATCCGCACTGACCAGCACCGAATCCTGCCAGATCCGTTTGACCAGCGTGCTTCCCCGCAGCAGTTGCACGGGAATTGAGAGGGTCTCCCCCGCCTTTCCCGTGTACAGGGAATCCGCCAGACGGATGCAGCTTGCTTCTCCCTCGAACACCAGGGGCTCCTTCACTTCGGGCTCCAGCCGGATCTCCCCGGGCAGGGTCACCCCCGATTTGTCCGTGTACGCGGTAATATCCAGCGGCATCACCACGGGATCATGCCCGGGGGCGGAGAAATGCATCCGGTAGATCCCCTGCGGCAGGCTGAAGCTGAAGGCGCCGGTGGCCTGATCGGGGGAGGTGGAAAGAAGGGTGTCCCCGGTGGCAGGGTTCACCACATGGACCACCGCCTGCGCGGAGAGGGTGTCCTCAGCGGCGGCCAGGCCCGCATCACCGACGGTGTCTCCGATGGCTTCCCGGCCGGACTCTTCCGCATCTTTCACGGCGAGGAGGTGACCGGTGACCTCGTACATCCGCGGATTCTCCGGGGAATACACATCCACATAATAAATGTCATGCCGCCCGATCCCCCTCTCCTCGTCATAGATGGAGAAGTAGGCAGCATTCCCGTTGTTGACCGGATGATAGAACAGGTCGTCATCGGTGGTGTTCAGGGGATATCCCAGGTTCACGGGCACACCCCATGAGCCGTCTTCGTTCCGCCGGGAGTAGAAGATATCGTAGCCTCCCATGCCGTCGTGGCCGTATGAGCTGAAATAGAGGATCTGTCCGTCTTCGGTGATAAACGGGCTCATCTCGTTGTGCCTGGTATTAACCACAGGACCCAGGTTCTCCGGGATCCCCCAGCTCCCGTCCGGCTGGCGGTCCGACCGGTAGATGTCCAGTCCCCCGATACTCCCCTTCCGGTTGCTGGTGAAGTAGAGGGTCTGACCGTCACTGCTGAAGCAGGCGTGGGACTCCCAGAATTTGGTGTTGATGTTCTCCCCCAGCTTTTCGGCCGGGAGCCACCTCCCGTCGGAAAATTCGGAATGGTACAGGCTCCCGATATAATCATCGTCGTAGTAGAGGATCATCTCGGTCCCGTCATGGGAAAGGCATGCGGGATAAACATCGGCGTCAAATCCCAGTTCGGCGGTGATGTTCCTGGGATAGGACCATTCGCCGTCCACCTTTTCCGTGAAAAAGATCCCGTGGTAGAAAGGGAGCTCCGTGACGAAAGCCATTTTTTCGCCGTCGCCCGACACCACCGGTCGGGAGTCTGCGTAACGGGTATTGATCAGCGAATCGAGCAGACGGAGATCGATATCCACCGGGATCCGCATCATCAGGCGTGCATTCCTGCAAGCCCTGATCTGCTCATTCACCAGTTCCCGGTCGTACTCCTCGGGATCCAGGATCTCCAGGAACCGTTCAAAACTTTCAATGGCCCTGTCCAGTTCCCGGTTCACCATGTATGCTTTCCCCAGGTAGTAGAGCACATCGGGCGGAGCCGTCCGTTCCTTGTAGCTGTTCTCCTTGTAATCCGGATTGATGTATTCACTGGCATCCAGCAGGTAATGGATGGATTTTTCCTTCTGGTAGGGATCATTTAGCAGGCAGATCCCGATTTTGTAATTGATGTTGGCATTTTCGGGATCAGCGCTGTGGATCTTCATGTAGAGCGGAAGGGCTTCAGAAAATTCTTCGAATAGGAACCAGGATTCGGCGTCCAGGAAATCGTTGCGCAGCGAGTCTCTCTGGGCGGAAAGGGTGACGGGGAAAAGCAGACACAATGCAGAAATGATCCACAGAAACTTTTTCATGCCGGCAGACAATTTTGTTAAAATTAATAATTATCTGGTTTTGAGGCGCTGCCGATTTTCCTGAAGTTCCTTGTAATTATTAACAGGTCGTTGAATACTTTGTAATCCTTGGCGTAAACCACATTGATCTCCTTGATCCTTGAAGGGGAGAGGCTGCCGCTCTGTTCGTGCCATCCTTCCTGCAGGTGACTCCCCGGGGTCAGGATCCCCTGCTTCAGGGGAGGGAGACCGGAGAGGTCGTTGCTGCCCGACCGGAGGTAACCCACCCAGGTGCGGTTCCCCGCCAGCACCCGGAGTACGTTCTCCAGGCTTCTGAGCGGGGCTTTCATAAAGAAGACCCAGAGGGGAAAAGTGGCCAGCAGGAGGAGGGCCGTCACCGCATCGAACAACCGTTTGCTGCGCCTGTTGAATTCCTTCCCGATGGAGTTGACATGGATCGTGTACAGATCGCCCGCCGTGTTGATGGAGTTGCTCCCGATAATGGAAAGGCTTTCGGGGGGCGCGATCTTGAAATCCACCGGGATCCCGATCAGGCGGGTCATGACCCGGATGATCAGGTGGGAGGGAAGGTCCCTCGAGCAGAAGACGATCTCATCCACCCGGTTGATGCGCACGATCTCGCTGATCTGTTCGATATGTCCGATAAAGCCGTTCTGATACCCCTCGGGGGAAGGGGAGACGAATCCGATGATATCCGGCTTTGCCTGGGTGTCCAGCAGGAGACTGCTCACCCGTTCCGCCTCCTTCTCTTTGCCCACGATCACCATCCGTTTCTGTTTGTTCAGATCGATCTGGTAATCCTTCACCCCGGTCATGTGCAGCAGGATCCTGATCCCCAGCGTGCTGAGGATGGCCCAGGCGGACCCCAGCAGGATGAGCGCCCTGGAAAAACGCCATTCCAGAGGCAGCAGGGCATAGACCACCAGGATCACCAGGGTGCCGATCACATGGCCCCTCAAAAAGGAAAAGACCTGGAGCGGTTTGTCATATCCTCCCGAGTAGTAGAGGGAAATCAGCCACACCAGGATGTAGCCGGGAACCACGAAGCGGAGGAATTCGGGGGGATAGTAGCCGGGCATGTCGAACCGGACCTGTTCCCAGACCGGAAGAAGAAAGAGGTATCCCAGGAAGATCACCAGGGCGTCCAGGAGGGGACGGTAGACTTTTCTCAGGAACCGGCGGGTGATGGACAGGGCGGCCCTGAAATAGATGGCCAGGTTGATCAACATGCTGAAGGTGCGGGCCCTCCGGGAGGTGAAATGTTTGCGGGCGAAAATGATCATCGCCTGGTAGAACATCCTGACGTAGTTCAGGCTTCCCTTCCGGGTGCTTTCGCCTTTGTAATGGATGATGGTGGTTTCCGGAAAGTAGTAGTTTTTGTACCCGGCCTGCGTGATCCGGTAAGAGAGGTCAATATCCTCCCCGTACATGAAGAAGGTTTCGTCCAGCAGTCCGGTTTTGTCCAGTGTCTCTTTCCGGAGGAACATGAACGCCCCGGCCAGCACCTCCACCTGGTGGATCCGGTCCCGGTCCAGGTACCCCAGGTGGTATTTCCCGAACCGGCGCGACCGGGGAAAAAGGGCGGCGAGACCAAACATTTTGTAGAAGGAGACCTCGGGGGTGGGCAGGGACCGCTTGGATTCAGGAAGGAACTGGCCCTTCCCGTCAATCATCTTCACACCCAGGGCGCCGGCGTCGGGATGCGCGTCCATGAAAGCTACGCATTTGCGGAAGGTGTCTTCCTGCACCACCGTATCCGGGTTCAGCAGCAGCACGTAGCGGCCTTTTGCCAGCCGGATGGCCTGGTTGTTGGCCCTGCTAAACCCCACATTTTCATGGTTCTCGAGGATCTCCGCCTCCGGGAATTTGTGGCGGATCTCGCTCACCGATCCGTCCACCGAGTTGTTGTCCACCACGAAGACCTCCCCCTCCAGTCCTTCCACCGCCCGCCTTACCGAATGCAGGCACTGTTCCAGGAAGTGCTTCACATTATAGTTGACGATTACAACGGAAAGGTCCATGTCAGAGAATCATGCATAAATGTATTCAAAAGAGGGGGACCAATCAATTCTTTGTATCCACATCGGCCAATCCGAGGTCCGCCTCCACCTGGTTCCGTGTCAGGTCCTCCATCTCCTCCCGCTTCCGGACCAGGTGGGCTTTGCCCCGGTGGACCATCACCTCGGCCGGACGGTAGCGGGAGTTGTAGTTGGAGGACATGGCAAAGCAATAGGCACCGGCGTTTTTGAACAGGAGGTAGTCCCCTTCGGACACCTCCGTGATCTTCCTGTTCCACCCGAAGGTATCGGTCTCGCAGATGTAGCCCACCACCGTGTAGATCCGGGTCTTTCCCTCCGGCTTGCTCACGTTGATGATCTCGTGGTAGGCATCGTAGAACATGGGCCTGATGAAGTGGTTCATCCCGGTGTCCAGTCCCGCGAAGACAGTGGAGGTGGTCTGCTTGACCACGTTCACCCTGGCCACGAAGTAGCCCGCCTCGCTTACCAGGAACTTCCCCGGTTCGAACAGCAGGGTCAGCTCCCTCCCGTAATCGCTGCAGAACTGGTTGAACCTTTTTGACAGCTGTTCGCCCAGCGCCTCGATGTCGGTGGCCACATCGTCCACCCGGTAGGCCACCTTGAACCCGCTCCCGAAATCCACGTACTGCAGGTCCGGGAAACTCCGGGCGGTCTCGAACAGGATCTCCGCCCCGCGCAGGAACACCTCCACATCCAGGATATCGGAGCCCGAATGCATGTGGATCCCCTCCACCGTCATCCCGTTGGTCTCCACGATCCGGTGCACGTGGGGCATCTGGTAGATGGAGATCCCGAACTTGGAGTCGATGTGACCGGTGGAGATCTTGTGGTTGGCCCCGGCCAGGATGTGGGGATTGATGCGGATGCA
>Ga0272443_10001677_pt1 | contig 31217 bp, 26 predicted proteins | sample SSMAcet12_FD_193581 | JGI IMG/M metagenome (GOLD analysis project Ga0272443, IMG submission 193581) | Marine sediment archaeal communities from Little Sippewissett salt marsh, Falmouth, MA, United States - SSM-Acet-12 | ecosystem: Environmental > Aquatic > Marine > Wetlands > Sediment ... | reverse complement strand
ACATCGACCCGACCGACCGGTGGGGTTGGGGGGAGAACGTCGGCTGGGTGGACTTCCGCCCGGCGGACGGCGGGGTGACGGTGCGGGACGAGTACCTGGAAGGGTACGTCTGGGCGGCCAATATCGGGTGGGTGAACGTGGGCGGCGGCAACGGGCCGTACTCCAACACCGGGCCCGAGGATTACGGGGTGAACAACAGCTACGGCTATCTCTCGGGGTATGGCTGGAGCCGCAACGCCGGCTGGATCGACTTCGACCCGGCGGGGTCGCGGGTGGTGATCGACCGGGAGGGGAACTTCTCGGGTTACGGCTGGAACGAGAACATCGGCTGGACCAACTTCAGTTCCCAGGGCGAGGTAGACTACAAGGTCAAGACCAGCTGGACGCCTCAGCCGACCCCGACCCCCTCGATCACCCCGACGCCGTCAGTGACACCCACGCCCACGGTCACCCCGACCCCCAGTGTCACCCCGACGCCTTCGGTAACCCCGACGCCCTCCATCACCCCGACGCCGTCGATTACGCCAACGCCCTCGGTGACTCCCACTCCCAGCGTGACCCCGAGTCCAAGTGTGACCCCGAGTCCAAGTGTGACCCCGACGCCCTCGGTCACCCCAACCCCCTCGATCACGCCCACGCCTTCCGTCCCCCCGACGCCCTCGGTCACGCCCACCCCCTCGGTCACCCCGACGCCCTCGGTCACCCCGACGCCGGTGCCGGGAGAGGGGAACATCGACCCGACCGACCGGTGGGGTTGGGGGGAGAACGCTGGCTGGTTCGACTTCCGCCCGGCCATCGGGGGTGTGACGGTTTACGATGACTACCTGGAAGGCTACGTCTGGGCGGCGAATATCGGCTGGGTGAACGTCGGCAACGGCGAGGGACCGTACGCCAACACCGGCCCCGACGACTACGGGGTGAACAACAGCTACGGCAACCTCTCCGGATACGGTTGGGCGCGCAACGCCGGCTGGATCGACTTCGACCCGGCGGGGTCCCAGGTGGTGATCGACTCCGAGGGGAACTTCTCCGGCTACGCCTACAACGAGAACATCGGCTGGACGAACTTCAGTTCCCTGGGCGAGGTGGACTACAAGGTCAAGACCAGCTGGCTGCCGACGACCCCCACGCCGTCACCGACCGCCACGCCGACGGCGACCCCGACGGCGCCCCCCGCCCCGAGCGCGACCCCGACGGTCCCGCCGACAGCTACCCCGGCTCCGACATCATCGCCTACCATAACCCCGGTGCCGACCGCGACCCCGGGACCGACCCCGGAAGGGGAGTGCGGGATCGAGCTGACGATCTTCCTCCACGGTTATCTCGACGAGACGACCTTCGTCGACGAGGAGAACTTCACCCAGCAGACGGCGACGATGGTGGGAGAGTTCAGGACCTCGCGGAACGTTCCCGGGACGGAACATTATTACTTCTTCCTCGATGAGCAGGGGCGGAGCGGAGCGACCGCTCTGACGGGGCTGCTGCCGGATAGCTATTATCTGCTCCTGAAGCAGAGACTCTACGGGGGGACGTTCTTCAGCGCCACCGACACCATCCCGCTGGGGGCGAACCACTTCCCGGTGATCAGCCAGGATACGATCGCCTTCTCCGAAGGGGTCTATACCGCGGTGCACTTCTCCGACGAGTGCAGCCCGAATTTTGTCGAGGCGTTCGCCTCCAGCGCTTCCGGCGCCTCTTCGCCGATGATCGAACTGGGGACGGAAGGGCGTTACTGGATGCTGGGAGGTGGGGATGCCACCGGGGACTTCATCATCAACATCCAGGATATCGCCGTCTGGGATACCCAGATCACCTACCCCGATTCGAGCGAGCGGGGCGGGGCGCGGTTCACCGAGCAGGGGAACTTTGACGGGAACGAGCGGATCAACCTTTTCGACTTCAACGTCTGGGCGCGGATGCGGGAGCGGGGGGCGACCTGGGCGCCGTACACGGAGTGAAATGCGGAATTCGGAATTAAGAATGCGGAATTCGGAATGCGGAATTAAAGACTGAGGAACGAGGTCAGAAATCGAGATTTTCCAGAAGAAAAGTTTGGGGGATCGATTTGGTTTTTTCAAAAAGCTTTTTATCGGCTGTCACATAGCGAAGACCCAGTTCACTGGCCAAGGCAATATAGATGGAATCGTAAAAGGTCACATCCCTTTCATAGACCAAGTTTATGGCTGGCAGGACTACGTCAATCAAGGGGGCAATAATATCCATACTCAAGTTATGAAGGGCATTAATACATTTTTGAGTGTCCTCCCGGGAAAAGGCGCGGTTATGTCGGAGAACATTGGCAACTTCATAAATCAGGAGATCCGGCTCAACCAGGGTATACAGACCCTGAGTATGTCCGGTAAGAAGTTTTCTCGCCGTGGCCGTGTCTTCTTCCTCGACAAACCACTTGACGACAACGGACGCGTCCAGAACATACATTATCTGGAGGTCCTCAGCTTGCGGATTTCCGTGACACTGTCCCAGTTGCTGGTTTTTCTCCGGAGCCTGTCGATCGTCCGCGCCGCCGACTCCATTTTGTCTCGTTCCCTGATTCTGCCGGCAACAAGAATTTTCGCCCTGTTTTCCATAAGCTGCAAATGCTCCAGGTTTTGTTGAGCGGTTAAGGGATTCATAATAACTACCTCCATAAATTTAACGGCAAATAAGCTTAACATCAATTTGATCAAGCACCAAACATAATTTGTCTTTTAATGCGGAATTCGGAATGGGGAATGCGGAATTAAGAATTCGGAATGGACTCGTAGCCCACGGCTCGTAGCCCACGGCTTCAGCCGTGGCCGGGCCGGGCGTCACCTCTAAAGAGGTGGGCTACAAGAGGTGGGCTACAAGAGGTGGGCTACGGGGGGGCGACGGGAAAAGAGAAGATGATGAGAAAATTCATTTTAAGAAAAACAACTATGGCGGTTCTGGCGGTTGGATTGGGGATGTTATTTTGCCTTCCCGTCTTTCCGGCGGTGGATATTGAATTCTCCGCGGATACCGATCTCTGGCAGCGCAACGGGGTTTATGAGATCACGGCGCGGATCAGCAACCAATCCGCCTCCTCGATTTCGATCGCCGGGGTGCAGGTGGATTACAACTATGAGTCGGTTGACTTCAAGGATATCGCGCCGACGCTGGTGGAGGACTACATCACCGGGTACGACTTCGCCGTCGACCAGGTGGATACGGGGACGGAAGGGGTGGTGCTCTACTCGAAACTGATCGCGGAGGCGGCCTCGCCGAACTACTTCACCCTGGCGGGTTCCGGGACCCAGAACGCGGTGAAGTTCCGTTACCGGGTGGCCCATCAGGCCGGTTTGGGGGCGAGCGAATTCAGATTCCGCAACGAGGCGACGGTTCTGGAGCGTCTCTCCGGCGGGGGAACCGGCTCCTGCCTGGGGGCCCGCCACGACCTTTCGGTGACGATCATCGAGGATACCACCCCCCCCAACACCTATGCCAGTCCGGCGGGGAAGACGCTGAAGTACGGGGACTCGACCCTGGTGGCCCTGAAGGAAGTGGCGGTCCCGGCTTACGACGACCTCCAGACGGTTTATTACGCGGTGGGGGAGGACACGGCGGATGATCCCACGGTGCACGGGGACTGGGTCTTGAAGGACGGGACGGTGCAGTTGCCGGAAAACGACTCGGAGCATCCCGGACAGATCGCGGTGGAGCTGAAGTTTTTCGGGCGGGACACCACAGGGAACCTGGAGTACGGCGGCACGGATTGGCACACGGAAAACTACACGGTGGACGTGGTCCGGCCGGGGTTTACGGTCGCCCCTTCGCGGAGCCCGGACCGGGTGAAGCAGGGGGAGACGATTACCGTCGAGTTTACCGTCGATGAGACGTTGGGGTCGGACCCCGCGGTGACCGTGGACGGCCAGGCGTTCGCCAAGCACGGCTCTTCCTCGGGGAACTACTATAAATATACCTACACGGTCCAGGGAGGGGAGACGGAGGGGAGCCGGACGATCCGGATCGAGATTACCGACCTGGTAGGGAACCAGACGGTGAATACGAGTCTGTCGGTGATCATCGATCTCACCCCGCCGAGCTACACGCCGGTCAGTTTTCTGCCCTCGGGCTGCGAGCCCGGGCAGACCCTGACCGTCACCTTCGACGCCTCCGAGACCATCCAGACCACCGGTCCGGAGGCGGCGGTGGTGACGGTGGCGCCCGGTTACAACGGGGGGACGGCGACCTACCAGGGCGAGAGCGGGTTGCGCTACACCTATACCTACCCGGTGACCGGGAGCGAGGAATCGACCCTGGTCCGGGTTTACGGCTTCGACCTGGCCGGGAACGGCTCCTACAGCACCGACGGCTGGGGCGATATCGTGGTCGAAGGGTACGACCAGTACGGGAACTGGGGGAGGAGTACGGGGGAGGTCGGAGTCAATTGGAAGCGCGAAAATTATTAGATTTTGCTTCGCAAAACTAATAATTTTCGCAAGTAAAAAGGCAAGAAGACAAAGGCAAAAGTAAAAAGGCAAAAGGCAAAAGTATAAAAACAAAGTCAAAAGGCAAAAGGTTAAGTGGAAAAGGGACAAGTGAATAAACGGGATCTCTCGGAGAGGTTTTATTCTTTTGCTTTGCGAGTGGTGAAATTGGTGCGGGGGTTGCCGAGGGAGCTGGGGGGGTATGAGATTGGGAAGCAGTTGATCCGTTCCGGGACATCCGTCGCGGCGAATTATGAAGAAGCGCAGGGGAGTTCAGTAAGAATGAGTTTATCTATAAGTTGCGAATATCTTTGAAAGAAGCCAGGGAATCTTCCATCTGGTTGCGATTGCTGAAAGATTCCGGTTTGAGCCGAGGCGAAGAGATTGAGTTGTTAATCAAAGAATCAGAAGAAATCAGCAAAATCATAGGAAAGAGCATAGTAACCGCAAAAAACCTAAGCCCCAAGTAACCTTTCCCTTTTGCCTTTTGACTTTTGCCTTTTAATTTTGCTGTTCAAACTTTTGCCTTTTGCCTTTTGCCTTTTAACTTCCAAAGCGAGCAAATCGAATGAAGACGAGAAGGAAAAGAATATTAGCGTTTATGGTGGTCTCGATATCGCTGCTCTATTTTCCGGTCTTCGATTTGCTCGCTTTGGTGGACAGCTCCTTGACGGAACAGACCGGGGGGAACGACGCCAACCTGGAGCGGAACAGCAGCTACCGGGTGATCTGCCGGGTCGCCCCCCAGGTCGCGACGGTGATCTCCGGGATCGACACCTCCTGCAAGCGGCGGTCCGACACCTTCGAGAACGTCACCCTGAGCGACCGGATATCGTATATCCCGGGGATGATCACCTGGGAGACGAGCAAGGTGAACAAGGATTATGACGAGGAAGAAGGCTGGGTGACGGCGCAGTACGTGAAGGCGAACACCGTGGGGGACGACTGGTCGGCCCTGGCCCAGAACTATGTCCTCTATTACCTGAATTTCCGGGTCAAGCGGGACGCGCCGACGGGGGCCTCGAACATCAATTACACGCTCGACGCCACCATCTCGGGGACGGGGGGGAGCAACGAGAAGGGGACCTTCAGCGACTTCAACTACATCGTGATCTATGACAAGACCCCGCCGGTGACCACGCCCGACCCGGCGGCCGGTTACTACAATACCGACATCGAAGTCGCGATCTCGGCCGACGAGACCCCCTCCACGGTTTATTACAGCGTGGGAGTTGACGCCGATTATGCCGAGTACACCGCTCCGATCGCGATCAGCGGGGCGGAGGGGACCTGCACCGAGACCGATCTCTGGATGAAGTCGGTGGACGTTCCCTACCAGAGTTCGCAGAACTGGGAGATTGCGCATTACGCGGCCTACGTGATCGACAAGGAAGACCCCTCGATGAGCAACTTCAGCGCCGTCCCCGAGGTGGTGGGGATGGGGGGGACGGTGACGGTGGGGTTCGACGTCTCCGACTGTTCCGGGGTGCTTTCCAACAATGGGCGGCCGAATTACGTCCTTTTGGGCGGGAAGGCGATGAGCTGGGCGAGCGGGGAGGACGCGGGCCGGTTCGAGTATCAGCGGGCGATTGACGGGACGGAGGAGAACCCGCCGGTGGTGGAGGTGAAGGTGACCGACCGGGCGGGGAACTGGACGATCCAGACGGTGGCCGGGCTGGTCGAGTTCGATCTCGACGGGCCGGAGTTCGCGATCACCCCCTTGCCCGACCCGGTTTACCTGGAGCAGCTGCTGGAGATCGACCTGGAGGCGAGCGAGACCCTTTCGGCCGCCAAGCCGACGGTCACGGTCGGGGGGCTGGCGGCGGATTACGACAGCGACGAGGGCGATCGAAAAAACTATGACTACGTTTACCTGATGACCGGGAGGAACTGGGAGGCATCCTTCTCCTTCCTCTCTCCCTCGGAAGACTGGGACGAGGACGAGCTGCCCAACTGGTGGGAGACGCGGTTCGGGCTCGATCCCCACGACCCCACCGGACCCAACGGCCTGGCCGGGGACCCGGACGAAGACGGCTGGACCAACCTCCAGGAATACCAATTTTACGAGATGGCCGGGGAACTCTCCGACCCGACCGACCCCGCCTCGGGGGGACAGGCGATCCCGCTGCATAAGGGCTGGAACCTGATCAGCTACACGGTGAACACGGCCTGGTATACGGGGGAGATCGCCCCCAGCGGCCTGCTCACCGGGGTCTCCAAGGTCCGGATCGAGGGGGACAGCTGGGGTAATTTCTTCTCCAGCGCCCGGTTCAAGGGTTCGGCGGCGAATATGACCGCGGCCCAGGTGAGACACCCCAACGGGGAATGGAAATATTACGGGCAGTTCCAGCCCGACTGGCGCAATACCCTCGATTACATCAGCCCCGATCAGGGGTTATGGATCAATATGGCCGCGGCCGACACCCTGATCCTGCGGGGCGCGAGCAGCGCGGCCGGGAAGCGGATAACTCCCTCCGGTGATAATTACCCGGCGATCTCTCTCGGTTCGGGCTGGAACCTGGTCGGGATCCTGCCCCGGACCTGTTTTTATACCGAGGGATATGATCACGACGCGGCCGGGCCCTCGGACCTGGCGGAGAGCCGGGGTTATTCCGATGTCGCGACGACGCTGAAAGCCGCGTTTAACTTAAACAGCACCGAATTCAACAAGATCAGGGCCATTCAGATTATGTACTCGAACGGGGTGAAGGCTTACGACAGTACGGTCCCCGCGAGGTACTGGTCCTTGAAGTTTGTCCAGCCCGGCGCGGGGGTTTGGATCCGGCTCAATGAAGGCCAGACCACAACCATCAATTACCGGGAACCGTAATAAACAGCAAAGTAAAAAGTAAAAAGGCAAAAGTTTAAAGACAAAGTTAAAAGGCAAAAGGCAAAAGTACGAAGAGAAAGGGCGAGAGATGAAAAAGCCTGTCGGAAAATTTAATCGGTTTGTTCTTTTTCTTGCCGCGATATTCCTGCTTCTTCCGGCGGCCTTTCTCCCTTCCCGCGCCGAAGAACAAGCGGAACCGATCCCCAGCTATAAGTATATTATGGTTTACGGGACGGGGGAATTGGCGGCGGGGGACGTGGTGGAATTTTTCGACCCGGAAGGAACGCTCTGCGGCCGCTCGGTGGTGGAAGAGGAGGGAGGATACGGGTTGATGGCGGTTTATGGCGATGATCCGATGACTCCCGATATCGACGAGGGGGCGCGGGAAGGGGATTGCCTGACGATCCGGGTCAACGGGCAGGAGGTGTATCCCGTGGGAGGCCCCCCGGTTTGGGAGAGGGAAGGGGAGACGAGGCGGATCGACTTATAATGCGGAATTCAGAATGCGGAATGCGGAATTGGGAACGAGGAATTCAGAATGCGGAATGCGGAATTGGGAACGAGGAATTCAGAATGCGGAATTTAGAATACGGAATTGGGAATTGAGAATTCGAGGGACAATTTTAACGTTGTTGGGGTTGGCGGCCTTTCTCGGCCTTATGCAGCCGGCGCGGGGGGCGTATTTCCCGGACCCGACGCCGACGGCGGAGTGGGATATGATCTACGGGGATATCGTCACCGGAACCTACGGCCCCGGGAGCGAGGTGGCGGCCTGGGACCAGGCGGGGGTCTTAAGGTTCCGGGCGGATATCCTGACCGACGCTTTCGGTCCTTACTTTGAAATGACCGAGTTTTACGGCCCCCCCACCGGGTCCGACGATCCCTACGATTTTACCTGGCAAATTTATGACGGCGGCACGCTCTGGTCGGCGACTATCGATTCGACCAACTGGCTTTCCTGGGAGGGGAATTACAATTCCTTCTCGCTCAACCTCGACCGGGACCAGCCGCTACGGGTGGCGCCCGAGCCGGCGACATTGTTGGTCTTGGGCCTGCTCGGCGGTTCCGGCTTGATGGCCGGGCTGAAGAAGAAGGGGAAGACGAAACGATGAAATGGATGGCATATCTCCTGATAGTGTGTTTGTTCTCTCTGGCGGCGAACACGATATTCATCGCCAGGGCCGAAGAGCGGATCGACGTCAACACGGCCGGGCCCTTGGAGCTGGAGAGGCTCTACCGGGTCAACCCCCGGATCGCGAGGCGGATCATCGCCGAGCGGGAGAAGAACGGCCCCTACCTCTCCCTGGAAGACCTGGCCGAGCGGGTCCGGGAGATCGGCCCCCAGACCATCGCCCGCTGGGAAGGTCTGGCGGTCGTCACCCCCTGACCCCCCCGCTCCCAGCCACGTAGCCCACCTCTTTAGAGGTGGCCAGGTTAATCAGGTCGATTAGGGCTATCTCTTCCGTTTTGCGTCTGAAACCGGATAAAAAGGCCGGATTTTCGAGAAGAGATGGGCTACTACAACACCTATGACACGGTGATCTCCTCCGATCTGACAGAAAAAATTCCCAATTATAACGTCATCTGTCGTTGGGCACTGGGAAGCAGTGTTACGACGGTTATGTCGGGGGACTCCCCATCAACAACTTCAAGGTTCGGGCCTGGGAGCCTTATTTCATCTCCGTCGAGGGGGAGACGTATTGGCCGTAAGAACGCGCAATGCAAGATTGAAATAACGTTAAAAGCGGTTTCGGGCCTTGGCGGGGCCGGCCGGTTTTGGTATAATAATGAAGTGGATTAAAACCAGGAACCGAAGAGTGCCGGTGTGAGATTCAGACTATTATTGGCGGTGGTTATTCTTGTCCCGGGAATGGCTGTGGTCGGGCAGTCGTCGGCGTTTTCCGCGGAAAAAATTTTACCCAGGAAAGGTTCTCCGCACACGGCAACCGGGCGGTTGTTTAACGCCGATCTTACCGTCCCCGGCGACGCGGATATCTCGTTTGCGGCCTCGATCACCATCCGGCCCGCCGATATATTGACCGAGTCCGACACCGGTTGCGGGTTTGGATCCGGTTACTGGCTGGTGAACACCGGCAATTTCTCCGCCGACTGGAGCGTGGGCGAGGATCTGCAGGTGGATTTTGCCAACAACGCCAACGGCCAGTCCGGGACTCTGGTTCATACCCTGACCGCCGACGACCCCGATCAGGCCCCGGATTTTTACCTCGACCCGACCCCCACCCCGGCTCCCACTCCGGGCCATTTTGAGAGCCATTATAATTCCGTCCCCAATACCGGTGGCCCCTCCCAGTTGAAGATGCTGGGGACCTGGGGATACTTCACGGAGACAGGGGGGTTTTTCAACGATTACCTTCCGGCAGTCGGGGACGAGGTTGGGGCTTTCTGGAACAACGGGACCGACGACATCCTGGTCGGGGCGGCGACGATTGACACCGGGATGGCCGAGAATCGGGCTTACTCCACGGTCGACATCTACGGCCGGGACACCGATTACCCCGACGGCCTCTCTTACGGCCTGGTCAACGGGGAGGATGTCTTCTTCCGGGTCTATCTACCCTCCAATCCGTCGGAGTATGACGCTGAACCGTCCCTGACGTTTCAGAACAAGGAAGACTGGTACCAGCACGATCTGGCGGTCGATCTCCCGCCGACGCCGACCGCCACCCCCACGGCGTCTCCCAGCCCCACGCCCACATCCAGTCCGACGCCGGCGCCTACCCCTGAGCCTACGCCTGAGCCCACGCCGCCGCCAACTCCGGAGCCCACGCCCGCCCCGACACCGGAGCCAACGCCAGAGCCGACGCCGGAACCTACGCTTGCTCCAACCCCGCCGCCGACCTCCAGACCCACTCCAATACCCACGGCCACACCGGCCCCGACTTTTACCCCGACTCCACCACCGTCATCCAGTCCGACCCCGTCGCCAACGTCTACGCCTACGCCAATGGTTACGACCACACCTTCACCGTCCGCCAGCCCGACGTTGACCCCGCCGGGGGGCGGAGGCCCCCACACGGTCGCGGGGAGGCTCTTCAACTCCGATTCCAGCGTTCCCGGGGACGAAGAGATCGGTTTTCAGGCATTTATGGTTGACCGGCCTGCCGAGTTCCTGACCCAGACCGCCCCCGGCTGCGAGTACGAGACCGGTTACTGGATGGTAAACACGGGCAATTTTCCCACCATCTGGAGTATCGGGGAGGATTTGCAGGTTGAGTTTATTAACCTGGAGAATAACGAGAGGGGGGGTCTGGTCCACACCCTGACCGCGGACGATCCCGATTACGCCCCCGACTGCTATCTCCAGCCGGCCACGCCCCCGCCTTCGCCCGCGCCGACCGCTTCACCGTCGGCCACCCCCCCGCCCCCCACCCCTCACTCTCCACTCCCCATCCTTGACTACAACGGCGACGGGACGAGCGATATCGCGATCTTCCGTCCCTCTTCCGGGCTCTGGGCGGTGCGGGGGATTACCCGGGCTTACTTCGGGGGTTCGGACGACCTCTCCGTTCCCGGGGATTACGCGGGGGACGGAACGACCGATATCGCCGTCTTCCGGGAGAAGAGCGGGCTGTGGGCACTGAGGGGGGTGAGTCGGGTTTACTTCGGCGGGGCGGGCGACTTGCCGCTTCCCCGGGATTACCGGGGGGAGGGGACGGTCTCGATCGCGATCTTCCGGCCCGGTACGGGTCTCTGGGCTCTTCGGGGAATAACCCGGCTCTATTTCGGTGTTTCGTCCGACCTCCCCGTTCCCGGGTATTACGCCTCTCTGGCGGCGGTCCCGGCGATCTTCCGGCCCGTTTCCGGTCTCTGGGCGGTGCGGGGTATGACCCGTCTATATTTCGGCGGGGCGGATGACACACCCGTTCCCGGAGATTACCTGGGGGAGGGGGTTTGGCGTCCGGCGGTCTTCCGGCCTTCTTCCGGCCTCTGGGCGGTCCGGGGGTTGACGAGGGTATATTTCGGCGCCCTCTCCGACCGCCCGCTCCCGGCCGATTACCGGGGGTTCGGCCGGGACGAGATTTCCATCTTCCGCGGCGCAACCGGTCTCTGGGCGGTCCGGGGGTTGTCGAGGGTTTATTTCGGTGGTCCGGCGGATATCCCGGTTATCCGGTAGGTTATTTCTTTCCGCGTTGTTGTTTCCCTTCGTTGTTTTCCATCTCACGTACCCCACGGCTCCGTAGCCCACGGCTTTAGATGCTGTCCGACAAACCCCTAAAATGGGGCAATTATCGGTGCCTGATGGTAGCCGCAGCCTTTAGGCTGCGTAATATGTTCGAGATAAATAAATTATATTTCCCGGCCCGCAGGCTAAAGCCTGCGGCTACCAATTATTGTATTGTCGGACAATCTCTTTAGCCGTGGCCGAAAAAGACCCGAACAGGCCACCTCTCCCGTCCTTCGGCCGGATCTTCGAGAAGAGGTGGGCTACGGAGCCGTGGGCTACGTGCCTCCCCACACCATCACCCCCGTACCACCACCAAACCCGCCAACGGGTCCACCTGCTCGGTTTTGGCGCTGGTTGCGTAATTATGAAACACCTATTTTTAAGATTTGTCCGGTATATCCTGAAATGATATTTTGGGCACTTCCGGGAGGTTATGATTATAAGATGTTAATTGCCAGGCAAATAACACTATTGCTTGGAATGTTTGCGCCCCCCGGCGCTGAAGAATGTGTCGGCTTATAATTCTGGCACGGTATTTGCTAAATGATAAGCCCAATTTCATTTTAATTTGTTTTGTCAGAGTATTTAGCTGTTGTCCATCGGCAACAAGGGAGATTGACGTACAGATGAGTAGGATGGAGAAAGTGGTTTCGGAAAAAGCGGCGGTGTCGACGGGCCGCCCGTTGTCCAGGAAAAACTCGCTCTTCAGAATCGGCCTATCGCGTCCGGTCTGCGAGGTCTGTGGCAGAGGTTATCTTCTGCAGCGTATCAACAGCGCCGGCGAGCGGATCCGGAGATATTATTGTCTCGGGTGCGGGCATCAAAAGATTTTTAAGAGGGTTCACTCGAGGTCGATTCTTTAAAGAGGGATCGGGGGTCCGGGGAAGAAGAAGCTTTGAAACAATGAATTAATCAGAATTCGGGATAGAAGCGATAAAGGATAATTCATCGGCTATGAGCGACCAGGTTGAATTCAACGAAATAACGGAAGATGCGGCGGGGCGGTTCACTCCCCTGATCATCGACAACATCAGCAACGGGGTGGTCGTCCTCAACAGGAAACTCGAGGTTATCTGCTGGAACCGGGCCCAGGAGAAGGCTTCCGGCCTCACCCGGGACAAGGTGAGGGGGAAGAACATCGTATCGCTTTTCCCGCATTTGAAGAAAAACGGCATCGCCGACGATTTGCGGGCCGTTCTTCGCGGAGAGAATGTCAATCGTCCCCGGGTCCCCTACCGGGGAGAGGATGAGACTGTCGGATACGCCGACCACGAGTGCGCGCCCCTGCGGGACGACGGAGGAAAGGTCATCGGCATTGTTTCCCTGATTTCGGACGTGACGGAGAAGGTCAACCTGGAGAAGAACCTCCTCTGGTCCCAGAAATTCGAGGATCTCGGGCATATGGCGGCCGGCCTGGCCCACGAGCTGAACAACCTCTTCGCGATCCTGCAATGCGAGACCGAGCTGGCTCTCCTCCAGCCCGAAAATTACGATCGGGAGAAGATTGTCCAGACCAGCGAGAAGGTCGCCCGGCTGGGGGGCAATCTCACCCGGCAGCTGATGAATTTCGCCCGCAAGCCGGATCAGGCCTTGGAGCTTGTCGACCCGAAGGAGCTGGTTCAGGGATGCATTACCCTCCTGACGGGGGTGCTGAAGACGGAGAGAATCTCGCTGCGAGCCGAGCTGGCGGACCTGCCTCCGGCCAGGATCAACGTCTCCCAGATCCAGCAGCTGATCTTCAACCTGGTTTTGAACGCCAAGAACGCGATGAAGAACGGCGGCGTCTTGAAGATCAGGCTGAAGAGAGAAGACGGCAGTATCAAGCTGACCATCTCCGATAACGGTCCGGGGATCCCCCCGGACCTGATCGGCAAGGTATTCGAGCCGTTCATCACCTATTCGCGGAGCAATTCCCGGATCGGGACGGGGCTGGGGCTCTCGATCTGCCGGGATATCGTCCATAACCATAACGGCAAGATCAAGGTCCGGTCCCGGCTGGGGCGGGGTACCACCTTCATCGTCACCCTCCCGATTAATCCCGTCCCCGACGCGTAGCCCGCGGTTTTGGCATTGGCCAAGCAAGGGCCGAAGCGGGCCACGCCTCTTCCATCCTCCCGCCGGATCTTCGAGAAGAGGCGGGCTGCGTGAGGGTGGCGTGGTCCCGGGGGATTGACGGAATCCGGCGGCGGGGGTAATATCATTCCCTTCAACCGGATAATTTAACCCGCCGCCGTAATGCGATTCCTTCAATCCCAATCCGAAAAGCACGTCAGGCCCAGCCGGAGGCGTCGTTCCCGGCTGCCGGATTACGATGCCCGGAAAGGCCGGGCGGAAGACCTCTTCAGACTCTGGCAGGGGATCATCTTCTGGGCGGTCCTGCTCTTCGGGAGTTTCTTTATCTTTCACGTTCTCCATTTCCGGGGGCTGGCGGAGGAAGAGGCGATGGAGATCGCCGCCCGGGGACGGGCGATCGCCCTGGGAGATCGGGCTTTTCCCGGCTTGATCAGGCCGGTTTACCTCCGGCCGGGCGAGCCGATCGGTTCTTACGCCGCCGACCTGATCCCCCCGGTTTACCCCCGGATCCAGTCGGTGTTCCTGAGACTCGGAGGTTTCACCGACAATTCCGCCGTGATGGCGGGCGGCGTCTTCTTCCTGGCCGCGGCGCTTTTGACTTACGCCCTGGCCCGGAGAACGCTCCCGAAGAAGGGAGCGCTCCTGGTCTTTCTCTTCACCTTCACCAACCCGGTCCTCCTCCGTTCCGCGATCAGCGGGCTGCCGACCGCCTTCCTGGTTTTCCTGGTGGTCCTGGTATTTTACGGCCGGGAGGCGCTGCCTCCCCGGATCTCGGCCGGTTTCAGCGGCTTGATCCTGGGCGTGGTCTTTCTCACCGATTATTCCGGCCTCTTCTTCCTCCCGGTGTTTCTTCTCCACCTGATCCTCACCGCCGGGGGCCGGAGAGAGCGCTGGGTGGGGAGCGGGATCTTTCTCGCCGGGTTCCTGGCGGCGACCGCTCCCTGGCTCTTCGGGGAGGCAGCCGGCGGCTTCGGCTCATTGTCCCGCTACCTTGATTATCATTGGAACTCCTCCACCGTTCTCCTCCCCGGGCGGACGGCCGACGGCCTCTGCGGGATCCCCCTCGGGTCGTTCGTTATCCCCGCGGCGATGGCGATCGGCAAGATCCACCGGGGGTTGTCCATCTTCTACCGGGAGGCGCTGGCCATCTCCGCCAACTTTCTCGGCCTCTTCTTCTGGGCTTCGCTCTTTTTCCGCCCGAGCGGGCGGGGGATGAAGAGCCGGCGAACACTTCTCCTTCTCCTCCTGGCCGCCGGCGGGTGTTGGATGGTCTTCTTCCGCCCGCGGCCGGAGATCCTGGTGCCCCTGCTGCCGCCGGTGATTCTTTACGGAACGGAGTTCTTCCTGGCCCTGAAGGAGAAGTTCGGCCCCCGGGGAAAGATCGCCTCCCGGGCCGTCGTCGCCGGGTTCATCGTTGTCAACTGCGCGCCGATTTTTTTCGGGCGGGTCCCCTTCGACCCCCTCCGGCAGGAGACCGTCAACAGTCTCAACTATCTCAAGACCCTGATCCGGGAAGAAGAGCTGGTGGTGACCGACATCCCGGCCCTGGTGCTCTGGTACGGCAACCGGCGTCCGGTCCGGCTTCCCCTCAACCCGGAGATGTTCCGGGAGATGCTCCGGGACCACCCGGGGACGGTCTTCCTCCTCCTCTCTCCCGGGACGGCCCGGGAGGATATCGATCCCACCGGCCGGTGGCGGGGTTTTTACGGCCTGAGATCCGGGCCCGTTCCGGAACCGTTCGACCAGGTTATGCTCCTTCCGGGGAGGTTGGTCTTGATGGGGAAGAAGTCGGTGCTGTTGAACCGGATCAGTTCCCGCTGGTGAGGAGATGAAGATCAAGGCCCTTAAGATAATCTGGTTTTCCCTGATCCTGGCGGCCTCCGGGGGCTGCCGGCCGCCGGCCGACAATGACCTCAGCCTGGCCCGGATTTACCAGGCCCGGGGGATGCCGGGCAAGGCCTATAACGCGCTGAAGAGTTACCTGGAAGCCCATCCCGACGACCCTGTCGAGCGGGAGCTGAAAAGGGCATCTGCGGCCCCGGTCCCGGCGGGGGAGGAACCCCCGCTTTTTTCCCCCGCGGCCGGGCAAGAGCTCGACCGGGACGAGATACTGCGGCTCTACCGGGAAGAGAGCCGGCGGAAGATGGAGGAGTACGAGGAGCGGTATTCCCGCTCCCCGATCAGCCCGCTGGAAGAAGCCGGTCCCGCCCCGACCTCGGAGATATTCCCGATTACCGTGGTCATCGACCGGGACGTCCTGGCCGTCGCCCTGGTCAACCTCGACGATTACCTGGTCCTGCTGGCCGGGGTCAGCATTATGTACAAGGACCATCTCCACTACCAGAACCCCTACCTGATGTCGGGGGTGATGCTGGGGATGCGCGGGTTCTACCGGGAAGCGGTCGCCCAGTTCATAGAGGCGATCGCCCTCGACCCGAAAAACGCCCGGGCCCATAACAACCTGGGGATAACCTACTTCAAGATGGGGGAGTTCGCCTCCGCCCGGGATACTTTCCTGGCCGCCCTGGAGCTGGAGCCGGACAATATCTTCGCCCGCAACAACCTCGGCCTGACTTACCTCCGGCTGGGGGAGAGGGCGAAGGCGGAGGAGAATTTCCGGCGGGTGCTGACCCGGGACCCGCTCAACCTGGCGGCGAACTTCTATATGGGCTTCTCTTATTTCTCGGCGGGAGAGATGGAACGGGCGCGGCGGTTTTACCGGGAGGTGAACGACATCAACCCTTCGCTGCCCCAGGTCAATTTCGCCCTGGGCTCGGTGATGGTCCGGCTGGAGCAGTGGGATGAGGCGGTCGATTATTTCCAGAAGACGATCGCCCTGGATGGGGGCTACTTTAAGGCGCACGTCAGCCTGGGCGGGGTGTACAGCCGCAAGGGGATGTACGGGGAGGCGGAGGAGATACTGCTCCGGGCGATCAACCTGGAGCCGGATTACGGCCCGGCCTATTACAACCTGGCCTGTGTTCACGCCCGGCAGGGCCGGCCCCGGGCGGCGATCACCAATCTGCGAAAGGCAGTAAATAAAGGTTTTACCGACCGGGCCTATATCCTCAACGACCCCGACCTGGCCGCGCTCCGCGACCAACCGGCCTTTCGGGATTTGCTGAGCGGTTTGTAAAAATATGTTGATTGCCCCGTGGGGGCGCAGAGGGCAGACGGATGGGTATGGATGAAAGGAAAAAATATTGGCGCAGGCGGATCGGGGCGGGATTGGTTCTGGCCGGGTTGATGGCGGTTCCGGTCGGGGTTTCTTATCATTTCAACGGGATCCGGCTCTCTCCGGAGGCGATGGATAACGCCCAGCTGGCCCGGAACGTCGCCCGCGGCCGGGGGCTGGTGACCGGGGTGATCCGGCCGGCGTCCCTGCTCTTCCACGAGGATATCTCCGCCCACCCCGACCTCTACCGGCCGCCCCTGCCCGCGCTTATCCTGGCGGCGGCTTTCCGGGTCTTCGGCGCCTCCGACCGGGTGGTCTCCCTCTGGGCGCTGCTTCTCTTCTGGGTTGACGGACTGCTGGCGGTCTTCCTCGCCCGCCGGGCCCTGGGGAGCGGCGGGGCCTTTCTGAGCGCGGCGCTCTACTTCACCAACGCCTCGCTGCTCGACTCCGTCCTCCAGGGAGATCCTTATCTCCTCGCTTCCCTGGTTTTTCTCGTCCTCCTGTTCTTTCTCTACCGGACGGATAATGCCCCGGTCTCCTCCCTGGCCGCCGGCCTGCTCTGCGGGGCCGGTTATCTCTCTTCCGGCGGCTGGTTCTGGTTCGGGGCGGCGGCGCTGGCGGGGGTTTATTATTTCTTTCGCGCGGCGGAGGGGGAGAGGTTCGATCTGAAAAGGGTATCGGCCCTGATCGCCGGTTTTCTCCTGCCGGCGCTCTTCTGGTGGGGGCGGAACCTGGCGGCCGGGGGTTTCCTTGTCTCCCCGTTGCGGTCGGCCGAATACCGGATGTTCACCTCGAGTTTCCCGGGGGATTCGCTTCTGCGGGAGACCGTCCGGGAGGTGTTCACCCGGGGGGTGGGGATGAAGACCCTGATCCTGAAATGGTGGCAGGGCGGCGAATCGGTATACGAAAGCTTGTTGTTCTTTACCGGGTCGTTCGCGGTTGTCTTCTTCTGGCCGGCGCTGTTCCTGCCTTTTCCCGATCGGAAGTGGTCCCGGCTCCGTTATTTCATCTTTGGCTGCCTGGTACTCGGGGTCGCCCAGTTTGTCGTTTTCGCCCGCCAGGCCGGGGATATCCGGTTCCTGGTCCCGACGGCGATCCCGCTGGCGGCGGCCGCGTTCCTCTTTATTCTTGAGAAGATGGACCCGCCGCGAAGGATCCCCCGGCGGTGGTTGATCGGGTTGTTGATCGGGCTCAGCCTGGTCCCGGCGGTCGACCAGCTCCGGATCAGCCGCTCGCCGCAGGACCCGACCCGGCAGAACTGTCTCCGGCTGCGAGATCGGATACCGGCGGGGGAGGGGGTGGTCGCCGACCGGCCGGAGGCGGCCGCCTGGTACGGGGACCGGCCCGCCCTCTGGCTCCCGGCGGAGGCCGGGGTCCCGGCGGGATTTCGTTATCTTTACCTGACACCGGAGGCGGAAGATTATCCCCCTGTCCGGCGGGGGAACCGGGCCTTCTCCTGGCCGATGGTCTATCGGGCCCGCGGCCTGTCCCCCTACTGGGAGGTGGAGGAATATATTCCCCTTCCCGGCGATCAATTCTTCTGCCGGATCGTCCCGGCCCCGTAACCCACGGTCGCCGGCGGGATCGACCGGTTAAAACGCCGCCATCTTTTCCCGGGGGCGGCGCTCGGGGACGTAACGCCCGGCCATCGTCTCCGGGTCCCAGTCCGCCGAGACGTAGAGGGCGCAGTAGCACTGATCGTACTCGGCCAGGTCAGGGTCGCGGTAGATACAGGGGCAGACGATGTCCCGGTCCCGCTCCCGGTCGCCGGAAGCCAGCCGGCAGGGGCAGGACATATAGCCGTAGCGGTCCTTGTTTTCCAGCAGTCCCTCCAGGAGCGGGATGGTCACTTCCCGGTCGGGGTTGAGGTGATAGCCCTTCTTCCCCTGGGATTTTTCCAGGATTTCGTAGAGTTCTTCCGCGTTCATCTTTCCTCCAGGGCCTGGCGGATCAGGCTCTCCCGGTTGCCGACGATCACCTTCTCCTCGATCAGGATGGTGGGGAAGGAGAGGGCGGGGTTGAACTTTCTCACCTCCGAGAGAACTCGAGAGCGGTCCTCTCCACCCAGCCGGTCGACCTCGACCGCCGTGTACTCCGCCCCCAGTTCGTCGAGCAGCCGCCGGGCCTGCCGGCAGTGGCCGCAGGTGCTTAAAGAGTAAACCTTGATCATTTCTCCTCCCGATGGGGTTGTTTCTTTGATTGATTCTTCAGGTCCGCCAGCGCGTTCTCCAGGGACTCCTCGTAGGTCGGATGGTAGAAGGGGAGGTCCAGGGCGTCCCCGGCCGTCATCCCGGCCTGGATCAGGGCGGCCAGCAGGTGGGCGAGATGCTCCCCGGCCGGGGCGGCCATCTCCGAACCGACGATCCGGCCGCTCTCCGGGTTCCCGTAAATCCGGATCAACCCTGCGGAGGCCCGGTCGGTCACCCCCCGGCCGCTGGAGGCGAAATCGCCCGTTCCGATCGGGGTTCCCTCCGGCAGGTCGGCGAACCGTCTGCCCACCGAGCAGACGTTGGGGCGGGTGAAAGTTATCGCCAGCGGCACCAGCTCGGGGATGGTCCGGAGCCGTCCGGGCTCGGCCGCGTTCCGGCCGGCCAGTTTGCCCTGGACGGCGGCCTCGTGGAGGAAGGGGCGGAGGCCGGAGCAGTCGCCGGCCAGGAAGACGTCCCGGTCCCGGCAGCGCAGGGTGGAGGGATCGAACTCGGGGAAGCCCCGCCCATCCAGGGCGAGGCCGGCGCGATCGAGCCGGAGCCGGACGAAGCCGGGTTTCCGCCCCGAGGCCACGATCGCCAGGTCGTAAGCGGCTGGGGTCTTGTTACCCTCCCCGTCCTCCAGGGCGACCCTGACCCCGCCGCCGTCCACCCCTTCGAGGAGGGCCTTGGTCCCCAGGCGGAGATCGACGTCCTTCCCCAGCGCCGTCAGGAAGGTTTCGGCCACCTCGGGGTCCGAGATCCCGGCCGCCGTCTGAAGCATCTCGACCATCGTCACCCGCTTCCCCATCCGGGCCAGGGCCTGGCCGATCTCGGCCCCGATAAAGCCGGCCCCGACCACCAGGATATTCTCCGGGATGTCGGGCAGTTCGAAGAATTCGTCGGTGGTGACCACCCTTCCCGGCTCCTTCCGCCAGCCGGGGGGGAGGACGGGTTCGGTCCCGCAGGCGATGACGATCGCCCGGCAGCGGTAGGCTTCTCCCCCCGCTTCCAGAACCATCGGCTTCCGGAAGGAGGCGTAATCCCGGATTAGATGCTTCTTGAAGAGCGCCTCGTTATTCCTCACCACCCCACCCGCCAGCCGGTCGCGGCGCTCCCGCAGCGAGCGCATCATCTCCGGTCCGTCAAGACGGATATTCTCTCCGGCCACGTCCGGCTCCCTGGCCCCGGCCAGGTTATCGGAGGAGTGGATCAGCATCTTCGAGGGCATACAGCCGACCCGGGCGCAGGTGGTTCCCAGCGTTCCGCCGTCAAAGATAACCACCTTTTCGCTCTTCCGCCGGGCCCGGTTGACGGCGTAGAGCCCGGCCGTCCCCGCCCCCACCACCGCCACGTCGACTTCTCTTTCCCTCATATCTCCCTCGCCATTATTATCACCGCAAAGACGCAGAGAACGCAAAGGCACGCAAAGGATAATTTTAAAGTTTCAATTCGAAAATCAAGGGTCGGTTCAACACTCACAATAACGCCGGAGGGTAATGACTCTCGGATATATAACTTAAAAAAACTCTTTGCGGACCTTTGCGTTCTTTGCGTCTTTGCGGTGAATTATTCAATCCAGCAGGGCTTTTTCGTAAGCCTCGAAGATGTTCCGGTAGGTGACGATGCCGACGATCTTGCGGTCTTGCGGCCCCCGGATCACCGGGGCGATCCCGATGAAGTTGTCCCGCATCCGCTTGAAGACCAGGTCGACCGGCTCCCCGGGGAAGGCGGTGATCGGGTCGGGGATCATAAAGTCGCGGGCGGTCATCTCGCAGTCGGGGGTCTCGCACTCCACCCCGAGGTGGAGCTGCTTGTAGGTGATGATCCCGACCAGGTCGTCGTCGGCGTCGACCACCGGGAGGCTGGTGTGGAGGGTCTTGCCGACCTGCTTGCGCAGCTCTTCCAGGGTCATCGTCTCCGGGATGTACTGGACGTCGCGGATCATCACGTCCCGGATCCGCATATCGTGGAGGATGTCGGTCTTCTTCTTCCGGTCGATCACGATCCCCTTCCGGGCCAGGCTTTCGATGAAGTTGCTCTCCGGCTTCAGCCAGAAGGCGACCAGGGAGCTGACCACCACCGCCGCCATAATCGGGAGGATGACCGAGTAGCTGTCGGTCATCTCGAAGAGGATGAAGATGGCGGTGATCGGGGCGTGGGCCGCCCCGGCGAAACAGGCCCCCATCCCGACCAGGGCGTAAACCGCGGGCGAGGCGGTTCTCACCGGGAGGATCTCCTGGATGGCGAAGCCGTAGGCGGCCCCGGCCATCGCCCCGATCACCAGGGAGGGGGCGAAGATGCCCCCCGAGCCCCCGGAACCGATCGTGAAGCCGGTGGCGAGAATCTTGAGGACGGCGGCCAGGATCAGGGCCAAAAGCAGGTAACCGAACCCGCTCTCCTCCAGCCAGATCCGGTAGTTGTCCGGGTTGAGGACCTGACGGATGGTGTTGAATCCGACCCCCATCACCGAGAGCGGGTTATCGAGCCCGGGGGCCGGGATATACCGGGTCAGGTAGTAGGCGACCAGGCCGACCGCCAGGCCCCCGGTGGCCGGCTTGAGAAAGTCGGGGAAGCGGACCTTGAGGTAAAACTTCCCGGTCTGGTCGAGGCAGTAGTTGAAGGCCTTGGCGACAAAGGCGACAAAGGCCCCCAGCCCGAGAAAGGCGACGATCTCCCAGTGAGAGGCCATATGGAGCACGGCCCGGGTCTGCTCGACGGCGAAGACCGTGGTGTCGCCGGAGAGGGCCCGGCTGACCAGGGCGGAGACGACGGCGGCGATCGCCACGTAGATAAAAGAGAGTCCCCGGAACTCCCCGAGGATAACCTCCAGGGAGAACATAATCCCGCCGAAGGGGGCGTTGAAGATCGCCGAGATGCCCCCGGCCGCCCCGCAGGCGGCGAAGGTCTTGATCCGCCGGGGGGGGAGGTGGAGGATCTGCCCCAGGGTGGAGCCGGCCCCGGCCCCGATCTGGACGATCGGACCGATGGAGCCGGCCGACCCCCCGGTCCCGATGGTCAGGGCGGAGGCCACGGTCTTGACCGCCGCCACCACCGGCCGGATCCTGCCCCCTTCCCGGACCACGGCGGCCATCACGTCGGCCACCCCCCCGCCCCGGGCCTCCCGGGCGAAGAAACAGACCAGGATCCCCACCAGCAGGCCGCCGAGAGCCGGCAGCAGGATCAGCCAGGGGCCGAGCGACTCCAGATGGGTGACGCTCTCCAGGCGGCAGATCTCCTCCACCCGGAGGAGCAGCCGGCTGAAGACGTAAGCCCCGCCGGCGGCCAGGGCCCCGATGACGATGGCGAAGGCGAAGGTGGCCTGGACCGGGGAGATCCGGAAACGGGAGAGGAAACCGAGGTGGAGGTTGACGAACCGGTCGGAACGGGGCCTGGCTGGTTCTGGGGAGCTGGGATTTTCCATAATTTCTCCGGTGGCGGCGATTGGGCTGGAAAAAGTATAGCTCCGGCGGTATAGTCCGGCAAGGGATTTAGGGAAAGAAAGGAGCCCGATCGATGACCCGGGAACGCTTGAGACTGGGGAAGCGGGGGGAAGAGGCGGCGGCCCGTTTCCTGGAGCGGAAGGGGTTGGAGATCCTGGAAAGGAATTACTCCTGCCCTCGGGGGGAGATCGACATCGTCGCCCGGGAAGGGGACCGGCTGGTCTTCGTCGAGGTCAAGACCAAGACCGCCCGCGAACACCTTCCTCCGCGCTATTCCGTCAACCGGAGGAAGCAGGGCCGGATAATCCGGGTCGCCCGCTGGTACCTGAAGGAGAAGAAAGCCTCCCGGGCCCGCTGCCGCTTCGACGTGGTCGAGGTGATCGGCTCCGGCGCCGGCCGCCCGGAGAAGCTGACCCACCTGCCCGGCGCCTTCCGGGTCGGGCGTTAGTTCCAGCCGGCGCTGTAAAGGATGATCCCGGCGGCTACCGCGGCGTTCAGGCTCTCCACCTTCCCCGCCATCGGGATGGCGATCAGCCGGTCGGCCCCCCGGACGACCTCTTCCGGCAGCCCGCCGCCTTCCCCCCCGATACAGACCGCGACCGGGGGGGTGAAGTCGGCCTGGCGATAAGGGAGAGTGTCACCGGTTATCGCGGCCGCCAGAATCCGGACCGGGACCTTCCGGGCCGCCTGAAGGAAATCGGCGGTCTTTCCGGCGGCGCAGGGGAGTCGGAAGGCCGACCCCGCCGCCCCTCTCAGCAGCCGGGGGTGGCCGGAGTCGATCCCGTCGAGGAAGACGCAGCCGGTCGCCCCGGCCGCCTCGGCCGCCCGGACGATCGCGCCGGCGTTGCCGGGGTCCTGGAGGCCGGCGGCGACAACCAGCCGGCAGTCCCGGGTCAGCAGCTCGGGCAGCGTCGATCCCCGGATCTTCACCACCGCCGCGGCGCCTTCCGGGCTCTCCAGCCGGGAAATCTTCTCGTAGCAGGACTCCGACACCAGGAGGATCTCCACCCCCCGCTCCCGGGCCAGTCCCTCCAGTTCCTTGCCCGCCACCGTCCCCGCCAGGCTTTCGGAGAGGACCAGGGTCTCCACTTCCGCGTCCAGCAGGGCCTCCCGGGAGACCCGGACCCCCTCCGCCAGGCTGAGCCCGCTCTCTTTGCGTCTCCGCCCCTGGTGGAGACCGGCCAAACCTTTAACCCAGGCGTTTTGACGGCTGGTAATCATCAAGATAACTTTTCCGAGATTTCAGGCCTTGGCGGGAACGGATTTTCCGGTGGAGATTCCCTCAAATTGCTTGATGGCGACATCTCCCTGGGGGAAATGAGCGATAATCCGGAGTTCTCCTCCCATTGCTTCAAGGAAGCGGCGCAGAGTACTCACATACATATCGGATTGATGCTCGATTTTGGAGATCGCCGCTTGATTGAGTTTCAGGGTTCCGGCTATCTGACGCTGAGTTAATTGTAAAGCCTGTCGTAATTCCTGAAGCGCCAGTGCTTCGTAAAGTTCTTCTTTCTTCCGAGCGATCCGGATTTTACTTTCCGGAGACATATTCTCAACCAGGTTGTTGAATTTTTTTGCCATAGTTAGTTTGCCTCTCTTTTTAGGGATTTTAAATGCTCGTCATATAACTTGTCGGCGATCGGGATGAACCTGTCATACCAACGGTCATCTCCCGCTTTGCAACCTCCGAGAAGAAGAAGAGCAATCCGCCTCGGGTCAAACGCGTATAAAATCCGGTAGGGCTTACCCTGATGCTGGACCCGAAGTTCTCTCATATGATTATGCCGGGAATTCTTCACCCCGGAACTGAATGGATGGGGAAGCAAAGGCCCCCGATCTTCCAGCATCCCGACATAAGCGGCTACCGATTCCTGCTCCCGTTCATCCAGGTTATTCCACCACTGCCCGAAAGTATCCGTGTATTCTACTTCCCACATCAGCTGTGTTCCGAATGTCTCGTCTTTCAACTGGGCTGATAAATATAACTAATAAGTTATATAACCGCAAGGTTATATTTTAGATTATTTTTCCCTCTCCGAGTCAGTGAATGCCGCCGTCGAAAAAAAACGCGTTATCCCGTCAGGAAATCAGAGATAACCGGAAATAATTTCCGCCACGGTCTCGGCCCCGTTGACGGGGATGGGCGGGAAGTCGGCCGGGGCTGCGAGGAGGCGGTGGAGTTCCTCCCGGATATCCCCGCCGAGCAATTTTTCCTGGGAGATAAATCCGGAGGGGAGATATTTCTTGATCCCCTCGACCAGGATCGGGTACTCCCGGAACTCCCCCCGCGAGGTGTAGAGCATCCTGGTCCGGTTGGCGATGCATTCGGAGATGATCCCGTAGCCCGGCTTGGTGATCACCGCCTCGGCGGCGGCCACCAGGTCGGGGTAGCCGAGCCCGAGCCGGCCCAGTTCGTCCCGGCCGACGTTGCGCAATCCCGGCAGGTCGAAGCCGACCCGTTCGCTGGCCAGCCAGACACAGTCATCGATCTCGATCAGCTTCCGGTAATACTCTTCGCCCAGACTGAAGCCGCCGAAGGAGAGGATGACCAATGGGCGGTTGTTCTCCAGCCCCAGCCGCTTTCTCACTTCCCCGGCCCCGACCCGCGCCCGGCGGGCGATCAGGGGGATATCCCGGACGGCCGGGAAGGCGGCCATCTCCCCGGCGAAGGGGAGTCTCAGCAGGAGCGAGGCCTTCCGGTAGCCCTTCCGGATCGACGGGAGCAGGAAGCGGTACTCCGGCAGCCTCTCGATGTAAGGTTCGTAGATCCAGTCCCAGCTGAAGTTGGCGACCGCCAGCGAGGGGACCCCGGCCCGTTCGGCGACTTCGAAGGCCAGGGGCGGGATATCCCCGACAATCAAACGGCAGTCTTTCCGGGCGGAGAATTCGACTTCCGCGTCGACTGTCTCTTCCAGCTTCTCCAGGAATCGGGCGTAGCCCGCCAGGCTGGCCTCCGGGTCGAGATTGAGGCTGTCGGCCTGGACCACCCCGGTGTCGCACTCCAGGGCGTGGAACTCGAAATCCTCTTCGATCTGCTCCCGGAAGAACCACTCCGGGGCGGAAGTCCTGACGATCACCCGGGTCCCGGGCCGGAGCTCCAGGAGCCGGTCGATGACCGCGGCCGTCCGGGCGGAGTGCCCGAAGCCGTGGCCGGAGACGTAAAAGATGATGGTCGGCATAGCGGTATGGATTAGACCCCCGCCGGCTTGTCCGGCGGGTGAATAAGTTCAATGGCTACGGAGCGATTCAATAATATTCCCGATCCTTCGGCTGCCCCTCCCCCCGGCCCCCTCCCCACCGGGAGGGGGAGACTGTTGGCCGGGCCCGGTTAGCCGATGAACTTCCGCTCCGGCGGGGCAAGCCCGCCGGGGGCGATGACCTGGTATCCCGGCGTTAGCTTTTGAACTTTCGCTCCGGACCCGGCAAGAGCCGGGGCCGGGGGCGTATGAAGACCCCCGCGGCCTCGTGCCGCGGGTGAATCAGTTCACGGGCTATTCCGCCGTCCTGTTATTTAGACCCCTGCCCGGACTTAATGTCGGGACAGGTGAATGAGTTCAAGAGATAAAACTATACCTGTCTCCCAACCGTCCTCCCGGTTTCCAGATGGCTTTTCAGCGCGGCCAATCCCTCATTCACCCCCCGTCCCCGAAAACCGGTCGTCTCAAAGAATCGGTCGCTGTTCAGCGAAGCGTCGGACGGGGTGGGGGGGTAGTGGGGCTGGTCGGCCATCCGGACGGGGTTGATCGCCGCCGGGTCGTAGTCGAAGATCTCCGCCATCCGGTAGCCGAACCCGGCCCGGTCGATCCGCTCGCTCCCGCCCAGGTGGTAGAGGCCGGTCATCTCCGGCCGCTCCAGGATCAGCTCGATCCCCCGGGCGGCGTCCTCGGCGTAAAGCGGGGTCCGGTACTGGTCGGTGAAGAGGTTGAGGGGGGGCCGGCCGAGAAAACCCTCGCGCATAAACTCGATGAAGGACCCGGAGAAAGGAGACGGGGGGCCGTACATCAGGGGCAGGCGGAGGATCAGGGCCCCGGGGACGATCTCCCGGACCAGTCCCTCCCCGGCCAGCTTGCTCCGGCCGTAAGGGCCGAGTGGATTGGCGGGGTCTTCTTCCCGGTAATCCCCCTTCTTCCCGTCGAAGACCCGGTCGGTGGAGATGTAGATCAGCCGGGCCCCGGCGGCCGCCGCAGCCCGGGCGACCCGCTCGGTCCCCCGGACGTTGACTTCCCGGGCCCGGGCGGGGTCGGCCAGGCAGTCCGCCGGCGAAGTGACGGCGGCGCAGTGGATGACGGCCTCCGGGGAGAACCCCCGGATAACCCCGCCGGCGGCCTCGGGGTCGCGGAGGTCGAGTTCCATCGCCTTGACTTCCGGGAGCCCCGGCCGGTGGCGGCGGTAAGTCCCGGCCACGGCAAACCGGCCGGCGAGGTGACGGAAGAGATTCCAGCCGAGAAATCCCGATATCCCCGTGATTAATATCTTCGCCTGCATTATATTTTCCGGGGAAATCGGGAAGGCTCTGGGGTATACTTGACTTTCCCCGGTAACACTTTAGTGCTGCAAAATTGATGTGGCACCCCTTCAGGGTGCCATTTTATATTCGGATTACTCCAAAAACCCCCGGGGCGGTGCCCCGGGCTGTAATGTCGGACGCCTTTGGCGTCCTTGTCTTACCCCGAAGGGGTAACACATCAAAGCCCGGCGAGTATCGCCGGGATCATCCGGGATGGAAAATAATTTCAGCACCCCGAAGGGGTGCCACATCAAAGTTGAATTTGAAAAAGCTAAAGTGATACTCTCCCGGTAAGGTATATCAATGGAGATGAATCCGAAACGAAAAAATTATCGGCGGGCGGCGCTGCTTTTTCTTCTGGTCCTGCTCTTCTACGCCTATTTCTTCCATTTCATCGGGAGGGAGTCGTGGAACGTCTCCAGCCGGCTCAACCTGACCTACGCCCTGGCCGAGCAGGGGACCTTCCGGATCGACGCCTATCACCAGAATACCGGCGACAAGGTCTTCTTCCGGGGGCATTACTACTCGGATAAGGCCCCCGGGACCGCCCTGGCCGCGGTCCCCGCCTACCTGGTCCTGAAGCGGCTCGGGGTCGATTCCGAGCCGTCGATGCGTTATTGGCTGACCCTGCTGGTGATCGGTCTCCCCTCGGCGGCGGGGGCGGTGATCTTCTCCGGTTTGACCGGGATCTTCGGCGGGCTCTCCCCCCGGCTCCGGATCGGGACCGCCCTGGCCTATTCCCTGGGAACCCTGGCCTTCCCCTTCTCGACCGTCTTCTACGGGCACCAGGCGGCGGCCGTCGCCGGCCTGGCCGCGTTTTACATCCTGGCCCGGGCGAAGAGAACACCCCGGCCGGAATCCTCCGGGCTCCTGCTCCTGAGCGGATTCCTCGGCGGTTACGCCCTGCTCAGCGACTTCCCCGCCGGGATCGTTCTCGTTCTGCTCGGCGTCTACGCGGCCTCGATCCTGAAGAGGCGGGCCGGCATCTTTTCCTGGCTGCTCGGGGCCGCCCTCCCGGTCGGCTTCCTGCTCTACTACAACTATTCCTGCTTCGGCTCCCCCTTCACCAGTTCCTACTCCCTCCACCAGACCTACAGCCACTCGGCCGGTTTTCTCGGGATCACCCTCCCCCGGCTTGAGGTTCTCTGGGGGATCACCTTCAGTCCCTACCGGGGGCTCTTTTACCAGTCCCCGGTCCTGCTCTTCGCCATCCCCGGCTTCTATCTCTTCTTCCGGCAGTCCGGGAATCGGCTGGAAGGCCTGGTCTGCCTCCTGGCGTTTCTCGGCTTCCTCTTCTTCAACGCCGGCTACGAGTACTGGGACGGGGTCGGCTCGACCGGGGCCCGGTTTATGATCCCCGCCCTGCCCTTTCTCGCCCTGGCCCTGGCGCCGGCGGCCCGGAGATGGCCGCTGAGGTTCGCCGGCCTGGCCGTCATCTCGATCGTCTTTATGCTGGCGATCAGCGCCACCGAGCCGCGGGCGGAGTGGCGGGTGAAGAACCCGCTCTTCTACTTCAATTTCTTTCTCTTCTTCCGGGGCTACCTCGCCGACAACCTGGGCGGTCTCTTCGGCCTTTCCGGCTGGATCAGCCTGGCTCCCCTGCTGGCCCTGGGGGCCGCCCTGGGGGCCGGCCTCTGGAAGGCGTCCCCCTCGTTCCCGGGCGGAAAATTCGACCGGGGGGAAGTCCTCCGGGCCGCCGGCCTGGCCGGGATGGTTCTGCTCTGGGTGGCGGCCGCCGGCTGGCAGGAGCCCTACTTAAGGGAGATGGACAAGGGGGAGAGCCTCTTTCGCTACTACCGGGGCCGGGGGGAGGAGAACTGGTCCGCGATCGAGGAGCACTTCCAGCTGGCGGTCGAGTACGAGCCCCGCTTTATGGACCCCTACCTCCGCCTGGCCGAGATCGCCCGGCTCCGCGGCTGGCCCCGGGTGGCCCTGGCTTACTACGGGGAACTGGCCGCGCTTTTTCCCGATTCGCCCCTCATCCTTCTCGAGATGGCCCTGGTCCGCGACCTGATGGGCGAGCCGGCCGCCGCCGAGGAACTCCTCCTCCGGGCGGTCGAGCTCGATCCCGAAGACCCCTCTCTCTGGGAGCAGCTGGGGGCTTTTTACCATTACCACGGACGATTTCAAGAGGCGATCGACCGCTGGGAAGAGGCCCTGCGCCTCCGGCCCGGGGAGGGGAGGATCATCCGCCGGCTGGAGGAAGCCCGGCGGGCGCTCGGGGAGGGAGAAGCGGGGTCAGTCGCCGATGACTGAGATGATGGCGACGGCGAGGAAGGCGGCGATCAGGGGGGTGAGGAGCCAGCCGACGAAGATCCGGGCCATTGTCTTCCGGTTGATGGTCCGGGAGCCGTGGTAAAGGCCGATCCCGATCACCGCCCCCACCACCGCCTGCGATGAAGAGACGGGGATCTTGATCCAGGTGAAGAAGTGAAGGGCGAGGGCGTGGGTCATCACCACGGTTAAAGCGGAGAAAGGGGAGAGGGGGGTGATCTTCTTCCCGATCGTCTCCATCACCCGCTTGCTGTAAGTCAGGGCCCCGGCGGCGATGCTGATCCCCCCGATGGCCGCCGCCCAGCGGGCCGCCGCTGTCCCCGGTTCTCCGAACATCCCGGCGTGGTAATAGGGGGCGGTGGTGACGACGACGTTGTTGGAACCCAGGGTGTAAGCGCCGTAGCAGCCGAAGAAGATCAGGCCGATGGTGATGATCCGGTTCCGGGTGGAATTGTTGTTCACAAGCCGCAGAAGGAAACCGATCACCTGGAGGAGAACAATACAGAGGATGACGCAGGCGATCGGGTTGATGATCCAGCAGGAGAGCATCGTGAGAAATTTGCTCCAATCGACCGCCGAGAAACCGGAGGCCCCGACCGCGATTCCCATAAAAGCTCCGACCGCCGCCTGGGAGGTGGAGGTGGGGATGGCCAGGTAGGTGATGATGGTGACCGTGACCGCCGCCGCCAGGGTGGCGGCCAGGGCCAGGTTTTCCGAGGCTGCCTCGGAAAAAGACATTTCGTCAAATAGGGAAGGCCCCTCGATTACCGACCCCAGGATCACGAAGACCGCGATCAGGATGACCGCGGTCCGGAAGCGGATGACGTTGGTGGCGACCGCCGTGCCGAAGATGTTGGCCGAGTCGTTGGCCCCGATCCCCCAGCCGAGGTAGAGCCCGCCCAGTACCTTGTAGCCGGCATTGCCGATCAGGAAGCGTCCGATCACGTCGCGCCCCCCGCCTTAAAGCGGCCTCTTGACGATCATTACCCCCAACCGTTCCGCGGCGTCCTCGGCGAGATCGGAGATGTAGGCGATATCCTCCACCAGTTCCCGCAGATGCAGCTTCCGGGCCAGGTCGATATTGGACTTGAAGAGTTTCTTGATCGTCTCCCATTCCAGCCGATCGGCCTCGGTCTCGAAGGTCACTACCCGGGCGATCGAATCCTTCACCGCGTCGATATCGCGGTTCATATTTTCCAGGGCGCCCTTGAACCCCTCAAAGGAGAAGATGGCCTTGTCGAGCAGAAGGGTAAGGTCGTTATTTAGGAAATCCGGGATCTCGGGCCGGGTGAGGACGATCAGGTTGGCCGTGGTTTCGGCCTGGTTGGCGATCCGGTCGATGAATTCGGCCAGCATAATGTAATCGCCCCGGTTGATCGGGAGGAAGGCCCCGGCGTAGAGTTTGGCCTCGATATCCTGCTTGATCGCGTCCGCCGCCTGTTCGCTCTGGTGGACGGCCAGCGAGGCTTCCTTGAACTTCCGGTCGTCCTTGAGGTAGGTGGCGATCAGTTCTTTCAGGTTGGCCAGCGCCTCGCTTACCCGCGAGTAATGCTCCAGAAACAGCTTCTCGACTTCCTTTTCCTTCTTGCTGAAGATCATCGTCTTTCCCTCCTCAAGTCAGGATTTGTGACAGAACTCCCGCGAAAGGGGAGCCGATGCGCGTGACGGGGAAACCGTGACAACCCTACCACAGCGAATTCTGGGGACACAATACTTATCTCCGGAAGGGGGATACGCTTGGATTATCCCTTGTCCGCCGATGATGGATAAATTATTATAACCGGCTGCTGGACAAATCGCTCCGGCCCCGTCATCCCGGAGCTGGGAGGGCGGGTTCAGTGTATTTCCAGCGCCTGTAGCTCAGTTGGATAGAGCATCCCGACTTTTTAATGTCGGGGGGGGAGAAGGTTTCAAAGGGGGTTTCAAGTATTTTCAGCGCCTGTAGCTCAGTTGGATAGAGCATCCCGACTTTTTAATGTCGGGGGGGGAGAAGGTTTCAAAGGGGGTTTAAGTATGTTGAGCGCCTGTAGCTCAGTTGGATAGAGCATCCCGACTTTTTAATGTCGGGGGGGAGAAGGTTTCAAAGGGGTTTTCA
>Ga0272443_10001676_pt1 | contig 31239 bp, 24 predicted proteins | sample SSMAcet12_FD_193581 | JGI IMG/M metagenome (GOLD analysis project Ga0272443, IMG submission 193581) | Marine sediment archaeal communities from Little Sippewissett salt marsh, Falmouth, MA, United States - SSM-Acet-12 | ecosystem: Environmental > Aquatic > Marine > Wetlands > Sediment ... | reverse complement strand
CACGGACCGGATTCGATGGCCCCATACCAGTCAGCTAGGAAGACAGGTGTCACACGATGTGGGAACTGAAGTCCCCCCAACCCGTCAAACTCATTATCGGGATGCTGGCCGCCAGTGAAGCGCATCTCGCCGCCGCCCGGGAGGCGCTGACCACCGAATTCGGCCCCTGCGATTTCATCAGCGACGCCTGGCTGTTCAATCAGACGGCCTATTACAAAGATCAGACGGGTCCACATCTGCTCAGGCAGTTCGTCACGATCGAAAAGCTGATCGATCCCGGGGAACTGGCCGATTGCAAGCACCGGACGAATCGTATCGAGCGGGACTTGAGTGAAACGCTGGCGGGCTCGTTTCCGCGACCGGTCAACCTCGACCCCGGAATCATCGAACCGTCGAAGCTGGTCCTGGCCAGCACCAAGAACTTCTCCCACCGCATCTACATCGGCAAGAAAATGTACGCCGAGGTCACACTTGTTTTTGACAAGGGCGTCTGGCGTCGCCTACCATATACCTATCGGGATTATCTTCAATTGCCGTACCTCGAATTCTTCGATGAAGTCAAGAGTAAGCTCTTGCGGCAGTTGAAAGCGGCAGCCCGCGAGAAATGATAACGCTGCTCGGCCCGCCCGGACGGCTTCGAGGAAATGATGCTGATTCTATTGGCAGTAGCTCTATTCGTCGGCTCTTTCGTCACCGCCGCTCTGCTGACCGCGCTGTCTAAACGCCTGGCCCCCCGCCTGGGACTCGTGGCATATCCCCAGGCCGATCGCTACCATCGCTCCGTCATTCCGCTGGGCGGTGGCATCGGCATCTTTGCCACACTGGTTCTGTTCCTGCTGGGAGCCGTCGCCTTCGTTCGCTTCGTCGCAGTCCCGGGTCACGTGGCGTCCCTGACCGAACGCGCCGACGTCGATCCCGTGGATTTCCTGAAGCGTTGTGACGAACTGGCGGTTGTCCTGGGTTGCGTTGCGGTCCTGTTTGCCGTCGGGCTCTGGGACGACCGCAAACCACTGGGCCCCTTCGTCAAGCTGGCGGCCCAATGCGGTGCGGCGCTGGTCGCGGCCGCGTTCGCGGAGATCCGGGTCGAGTTCTTCATTCAAAGCAAGTTCGTCACCGCGGCGCTGTCGGCCTTCTGGATCGTCCTGATCATGAACGCGTTCAACTTCCTCGACAACATGGACGGGGCCTCGGCCGGCATCGCCGCGATTGCCAGCGCCATCCTGTTGGTGGCCGCCGCCTTCAACGGGCAGGTCTTCGTGGGCGGGCTGGCGATTGTCTTCATCGGCACGCTGGTCGGCTTTCTGGTCTTCAATTTCCCCCCGGCGTCGATCTTCATGGGCGATGCGGGTTCGCTGGTGATCGGTTTCTTCGTGGCCCTGCTGACGCTGCGCACGACGTACTACCAACAGGATGCCAGCGGGCCGTGGTATCCGGTGCTGATGCCGCTGGTGGTGATGGCGGTGCCGCTGTACGACTTCGTCAGCGTCATCTCGCTGCGCCTGCGTCAGGGCAAGAGCCCCTTCGTCGGCGACACCCAGCATTTCTCGCATCGCCTGAAACGCCACGGGCTCACCGACACCCAGACCGTGCTGATGCTCTACCTCGCCACACTCTGTTGCGGCCTGGGGGCCACGTTTCTCTATCAGGTCAACCTCACCGGCGCCATTCTCATCTTCGTCCAGACGTTCCTGATCCTGGCGATCATCGCCGTCTTCGAAAGCACCGTCCGGCATGGCAAAGACCCGCAATAAGACCAAGTCCCTTCCTGAGCAGCCCTCCACCGTCCTGGAGCATGTCTTGCTGGGGCTTTGCTTGTGCATCATGGCCTTGCGGGCGACCTACACGGAAGCGCCCACGGCCAGCACCTCGACCCTGCCCGACAGCTTAACCGATACGATTTACAGCCTCACCCTCTCGGCCCTCTTCATCGTCGCGCTGGTGCTGTGGCTGATTCGCATGGTTTGGCGCGGGCCACTGACGTACCGCGTCACGGGGATCGAGATCGGACTGGGGGTCTTCCTGCTGGCCGCCCTTGTCTCCGGATTCGGCGCCACGGATAAGCGGCTGGCCATCACCCATGTCATGATGTTGCTGGGCCCGATCGTGGGCGCGATCCTGTTGGCGCAACTGCTCGACTCGGCGGTTCGCATCCGGCTGGTGCTACTGACGGTCGCCGCGTTGGGGGTGGTGTCCACGTACCAGTGCACCGAGCAACGACTGGTCAGTAACGAGATCACGGTCGAGCAGTACGAGAAATCGCCCGAGCGTCTGCTCGAACCACTGGGTATCGAGCCGGGCAGCTTTCAGCACTTCCTCTTCGAACATCGACTCTACTCGCGCGGGATTCGTGGGTTCTTCACCACGAGCAACTCGGCCGCGTCGTTCGCGCTCATGGCGGCGTTCGCCGCGGGCGCCCTGCTGCTGACGAAACCGGCCGCCGACAAGGACGCGAAGTCCCAGACCCACCCCCTGCTGTTTCCGGGCCTGGCCACGGCGATCATCATCGCCGGCCTGCTGCTGACGCGGAGCAAGGGTGGCATCCTTGCAGGCCTGGTCGCGGCCTCTCTGTTCGGCTTGTGGGCGGTGCTGCGCTCGTGGATGGCGGCGCATCGCAAGACGGCGATGATATTGCTGGGGACGCTCGCCCTGTTGGCGATCTCGGCGGTCACCTACGGTGCGGTCTCCTACGGCCTCGAGCACGGGCGACTGCCCGGCGGCAACTCCATGCTAGTGCGGTGGCAATACTGGCGGGCCTCGGCGCAGATGATCGCCGACCATCCGCTGGCCGGGGTCGGTCCGGGCAACTTCGCCCACAACTACCCGCACTACAAGCCGGCGGCCGCGCTGGAATCGGTGGCCGATCCGCACAACTTCGTCTTGAGCATCCTGGCGCAATACGGGCCACTCGGTCTGCTCGGTCTTCTGGCTATGGTGCTGATCCCGTTGGGCACGAGCACGATGCGGGCCTCCCGGGACGACACGTCCCGGGCCAGCCCGCCTTCGTTCTCGGCCCGGCGTCTGACGCTGACCATGCTGGGCGTGATGATCGCGGCGCTGCTGCTGATCCGCCCGATACTGATCCCCGCCGCCTCCGGCGGTGCAGGTGAAGTCATGCTCTATGAGATGGTGGTCCTGTTCATCGCTCCGGTCGCAGCGTTTCTCATTGGCTTTCTGCTACTGGCAGCGCCGCGCCAGGCCGGATCGGCCCAGCCCAAGGGCTCGCGCAGGACCTCCATAGCCGTGCTGCTGACGTGTGCTATCGTCGGGGTACTGGTACACAATCTGATTGATTTCGCCCTCTTCGAGCCCGGCGTGTGGACGGCGTTCTGGATGGTACTGGCCTGTCTGATCGCGCTCGGGATTCAACGGCGTGGCCGTGCTCCTGTCGTGTGGCGCTGCCCTGTGGCCGGGCGTGTAGTCGTCGTGGTGATGGCCCTGGTCGTCACGGGCGCGTATTTCCTCTTTGCGTGGGCACCGGTCTATAGCACGACGACAAAGATACAACGGGCCCAGTACGCCGCTTCCCGGGGAGATTACGAGCGAGCGCACCGCCTGTTGGACGCGGCCTCGGCCGCCGATCCGCTCTCTTCGGCGGCCTTGAGCCTCAATGGCCGACTCTACCTCCAGGAATCCCCGCGCGGCGCCGACCGGACCGAGTCTCTGAAGAAAGCGGCGACCTGCTTCGAGAAGGCCGCGAATCACAATCCGGCGGACTACAAGGACTACGAGAAGGCGGGCGTGGTCCATCGCCTGCTGGGACAGGACCAGCAGGCCTATGACTGGTATCGCAAAGCGGTCCAGCGCTATCCGGGTTGCGGGCGGCTCCACTTCCAACTCGGTCAGATCGCGGACGAACTCAGTCAATCCAACGCGGCCCGCGAGCACTACGCTGAGGCGGTCCGAATCGAAGACGCATTTCGCGAGCAATTCCGGGAAATGTATCCCGACCGCGAGCGAGTGGTCAGCCGTCTGGGCAAGGAGAACTACCGCAGCGCCCGGCAGCGTCTCGCCGAATTGTCACCGTGAGGCGACGGCGTCACGCCATCAAGAGAGCTTCACCATGACCTCTTCAGGAATGTCGAAATTGGCGTAGGCGTTCTGGACGTCGTCGTGGTCGTCGAAGGCTTCCATCAGAGAGACGATGCGCTTGGCGACCGCTTCGTCGCCGATCTCGACCATGTTTTGCGGCATCATCGAGATCTCCGCCACATCCATCGGGATCTCTTTGTCCTCCAACGCCTTTTTCAACTCGTCGTAGGATGCGGGGTCGCAAGTAATCTCGAAGACGTCTCCGGTGTTCTCCATATCCTCGGCGCCGGCGCCGAGCGCCAACTCCATCAGATCGTCCTCATTGACGTCGGCCGTACCGACGGTAATCAGCCCCTTTTTGCTGAACATCCAGTTCACGCAGCCAGAGGTGCCGAGCGAGCCGCCGTGCTTCTCGAAGATCCGTTTGACTTCCGGGCCCGTACGGTTGCGATTATCCGTCAGCGCTTCGACCATCACGGCCACGCCGCTGGGGCCGTAGCCTTCGTAGAGGATCTCTTCGTAATTGGCACCCTCGAGGTCGCCCGTGCCCTTCTTGACCGCCTTCTCGATGGTATCCTTGGGCATGTTGGCGGCCTTGGCCTTGTCGATCGCGTAGCGCAGTGCCAGGTTCGCGGACGGATCGCCGCCCCCGTTGCGGGCCGCGACGATGATCATGCGCGCGACTTTGCTCCAGACCTTGCCGCGCTTGGCATCGTTGGCTGCCTTCTTATGCTTGATTCCCGCCCAATGTGAATGCCCTGCCATACAGACTCCTCAACAACCTCGTATTCGTTCAATCCCAGTCGTCGACAACCAATTCCAAACTGGAGATTATAACCCAGTTTGGACTCCGTCCAAGGCGATTTTTCGCAAAACTTCATTTGGAGCGATGGCCCCGGCCCGGGCAAAACATTTCAGCAGGCCGGTCCGGGCAGTTGCCAGAACGGCCGCCTTCTGCTAGGATGTCCAACAAAGCGTACGCAAGAACGAGAGCTTTCTGGAGTAGCCGTCCATGACCAACAGACAAATAGGGAAAGCGCTTATCCTCCTCGGTCTGCCAATAGCCCTGGTGGCACTGACGGCGCTAGCCGGTTGCACCTCTCCGGCCGAGCCAGCCGCCGAGACCTGGCAGCCGCTCTTCAATGGCCAGGATCTGACCGGCTGGACCGTCAAGTGCAAGCCGGCCGATCGAGGGAAGGGGTTCTGGAAGGTCGACGACGGTGCCATCGTCGCCAACTCGCTGGGGCACCAAGGTCATGACTACGTCTGGCTGGTCAGCGACCGCGAGTACAGCGATTTTCGCTTGCGCGTCCGTTTCCAGGCCTACCGCGACAGCCCGGGCAACAGCGGCATCCAGATCCGCAGCCGGTACGACGACGCGGCCGGCTGGCTCGATGGTCCGCAGATCGACATCAATCCGCCCGGCCCCTGGCGCACCGGCATGATTTGGGATGAAACGCGCGGCGCGGGCCGCTGGCTCTTCCCGGACATTCCCAAAGGCCAGTGGGTCAACAAGCAGATGGCCAACCCCGACCTGGCGTTTTACTACGCCGACGACGAACCTGCCGTCTGGAACACGTTCGAGATCGAGGCGGTCGGGACGCGGATTACCGCCCGGCTCAACGGGCTGCTCGTCACCAACTATGACGGGAGAGGTGTCCTGAACGATGCCACGCATCAGGGCCGGCGCGTGGGGATGAAGGGCCACATCGCTCTACAGATTCACAAGAACGATCAGGTCAAGATCCGCTTTCGCGACATCGCCATCGTGGATCTGACGCCGCGCTGAGCCGGGTCCGAGCAACGCACCACGCCGGCGGCCGGGCTCAGTCCCGTTTGCGGGTGAGTCTGTTGTATTCCATCTCGAACTGGACCAGATGCCGCGCCTCCTCCTCCGCCAGTTCCAGCAGCGTATTGTGTACATCCTGCTCAGACACCACACCGGCCAGGTCCGCGTAGAACCGGAACGACCGGCGTTCCTTGCGAATGGCCAGAGATAGAGCGTCCCGGTAGTCCATGTCGGGCTCGACCTCTCCGTCCGCGGCATAGTCCGGCGCATCCACCTCGAAAAGCCTGCCCACGGTCTGAGCGACCAGCCCCTCCTTCATCATTTCCAATTCCAGCCGGGCCTTGTGCCGCAGCTCTTCTTCGCCCAGATTCTCAAAAAGCGATTGCATCGCCGAGTCCGGCGTCCGGCCGGCCAACTCCCGATAGAACTCAGCCGCCTGAACTTCCCGCGTGATTGCCAGTTCGAGCACTTCGCCCAGGGTATTCACGTCGCTCATCGTCCGTCTCCATCAAACCACGCTGCTGTAACCCACGCGACAAACCGCCCCCCTCCTGGAAGACGCGAACCGTTATGAGAGCATACCCCACGGGAGCCGCCGGCGACAACTTTTTTCCGGTCGTCGGGCAACGCGTCCGCTGCCCGCGGGACGCTCGTCGAGGCACCGCCAGAACGGGCCCGATAACCACCTCCGGCACACCGAGGGTCTTGGGCCAACTCGCGACGAACGTAGCAGTTACGCCGATTTTGCAGTTTTTTTCTTGACGCAGGTTTAGCGATTCTCTAACGTGGACGAGCAAGAGAGTAACTGTGGACGAACAGGGTTACGAATCGTCCCGTACCCCTAGACGTGAAGTACGATTCACGCAATGGGGTGGACAAGCTGAGACGAACCGGATGGAGTTTGTCTCGAGAACGGTAGCAAAGTTGCAAAGACACCTTTGTGCTGTGGCGTGCCGGTGGGAATCCACTCGGTTCCTCCGGGTTTGGGCGCGACACGCAAAAGTGAAATTCCAGTGAAACGAAATCGACGCGCAAAAATCGATCGCATTTCCGCGAGGGAGTAGGGATATTGAGGCCAGGATCAGCGAATATCCGGGCGGTGCTCGTTGTGCAACCGCCGGTTAGGCCGAGCGTACGCCAGGCCGGTTGCTGGTATTGGTAGTTTTCTGCCTCCATAGCCGTTGATTTCACGTGTCGCGCTCACTTCTTTGCAGCCTCCCTATCAGCCTGTCCATGTTACGTCCGCAGAGAACGTTATTTCTCAACGCAGTGGCGTGGAAAGGTAGGAAACATGGACGCCTTATTGATGCAGCTATCGCTGGGGGCCTGGCTCGCCTCCCTCATCGCCTTTATCCTGGGCATGTGTCTGGTTGCCATGGTCCACGAGATGCTCCGCCGGGCCAAGGCCAAGACCCGCGACGAGGATCTCCAGAGGCAGATCGAAGGGGCCAAGCGAGAGGCGGAGAATATCATCAAATCCGCCCAGATCGAAGCGGCCAGTGAAGCCATTAAGAAGAAAGAACAGTTCACCAACGAAGCCAACGAGATTCGAGCGGAACTGCGGGAAACGGAAACACGCCTCTCCAAGCGTGAAGACGCCCTGGACCGCCAGACAGAGCAACTCCAACAACAGGATAAAGCTTTGAAGAAGCGCGACCAGGATCTGGATCGCCGGCTTCGGAACCTGGAACTGAAGGACAAGCAGTTGTCGGTGGTGATGGCGCAGCAGAAGAACCAACTGCTGAAGATCACGGCGATGGGGATCGACGAGGCCCGCGAACTGCTGCTCAAGCGTCTGGAAGACGAGTGCGAGCACGAGATGTCATCGCTGATCCAGCGGAAGGTCGAGGAAGCACAGGAGATCGCCGACAGCAAGAGCCGAGAGGTTCTCAGTACGGCGATCCAGCGTTACGCAGCCGAGCAGACGTGCGAAGTCACGGTTTCGACGGTGGACATCCCCAACGACGACATGAAGGGCCGCATTATCGGCCGGGAAGGCCGCAATATCCGAGCCTTCGAAAAGGCGACCGGCGTCGATGTGATCGTGGACGACACGCCCGGTATGGTCGTCGTCAGCGGGTTCAGTCCCGTCCGGCGTGAGGTCGCCCGCCTGTCCATGGAACGGCTGATCCAGGATGGCCGCATTCACCCGTCCCGGATCGAGGAGTTGGTGGCCCAGACCCGCAACGACGTCAATGCCAAGGTGATGCAACTCGGCAAGGACGCGACCGTCGAAACCAACGTCCGCGGCCTGTCCAACAAGGTCATCAGCTTGCTCGGTGCCCTGAGCTATCGTACCAGCTACGGCCAAAACGTCCTGCGCCACAGCGTCGAGGTCGCCTTCCTCAGCCAGGTGATGGCCGAAGAATTGGGTCTGGACGGCTCGATCGCCCGCCGGGCCGGTCTGCTCCACGACATCGGCAAGGCCATCGACCACGAGGTCGAAGGCAGCCACCCCGAGATCGGGGCCAACTACCTCAAACGCTTCAACGAATCGTCGATCGTGCTCAACGCGGTCGCCGGGCACCACGGGGATCTGCCGCCGGATAATCCGTACACGCCGCTGGTCGCGGCTGCCGATGCGATCAGTGCGTCGCGTCCGGGGGCCCGCCGGGAAACGCTGGAGCGTTACATCAAACGGCTCGAGAAGCTCGAAGAGATCGCCACCGGCTTTGGCGGTGTCGAAACGGCCTACGCCATTCAGGCCGGCCGAGAGATCCGCGTGATCGTCGACGCCAACGAGGTGGACGATGAATCGGCCATGAAGGTGGCCCGCGACATTGCCAAGAAGGTCGAGGACGAGATGACCTATCCGGGCGAGATTCAGGTGACGCTGTTGCGTGAGGTGCGCTGCGTGGAATACGCCAAGTAGTGAGCGACGAAGCCGCCTCGACACCGAGGCCGGAAGGATACGATGAGGGTCAACATACTGTGCATAGGCGATATCGTCGGACGCCCCGGGCGCCGCGTCCTCGCGGACAAGCTCCGCGGCCTCATCCGGGAGCGGTCGATTGACTGCGTGATCGCCAACGCCGAGAACGCGGCCGGTGGTTCGGGGCTGACACCTCAGATCTACGACAAGCTACTCCGCTACGGCGTGAACCTCATCACGCTGGGCGACCACACCTTCCGCAAACGCGACATTATCGAGACCCTGGAACGCACCGACAACATCACCCGACCGGTCAATTTCTCCGAGCACGCCGCCGGCCGGGGGATCGCCATGTACAAGACTAGCAAGGGGCCGGTCGTGGGCGTTCTGACGCTGATCGGCCGGCTCTTTATGAAACCCGCCGACTGCCCCTACACCGCGGCCGACAAGTGGCTTCCGAGGCTCCAGAAGGAGGCCGACATCATCGTGGTCGATTTCCACGCCGAGGCCACCAGCGAAAAGATCGCGATGGGCTATCACCTCGACGGCCGCGCCAGTTGTTGCTTCGGCACCCACACCCACGTAGTGACCGCCGACGAATGCATCCTGCCCAAGGGCACCGCCTACATCACCGACGTCGGCATGACCGGCGCCCACGATTCCGTGCTCGGCCGCAAGAGCGCCAGTGTCCTGAAGGCCTTCCGTACGCAGATGCCGGTGCCGTTCGAGATCGCCACGGGCGATGCCCGCATCAACGGCATTATCGTCACGGTCGACAGCAACACCAAGCACGCCGAGCGGATCGAGCGGGTTCGCGTCGACAGCGACGTCGACGACCCCACCCGCTACGACAGCGACGACGGCCGCGCCCAGTACTACAACAACAACTTCTAGCCCCCCGCCGCGTCACAATCCCGGCCTGGTCACAGGGGCCAATCTCGCACTTTTCTTCGCTTCCACCCGCCTCATGGGAAAAGCTCGGCAATATCCCGGCCGAAAGGGGTATTATAGAGCGTAGAGGCGGTCGTCGCCGTCCGGAGGGCCTTTCCACCCGAGGGCAGCGTAACCGCGGCGTCATCATAACTAGGCTTCATACACTAGAAGGAAGCGAACCATGGAGTGGAGAAGACAATTCGCGGCCGCCATGACCCTGTGGGCCCTCGTCGCCGCCTTCGGCCCCCCAGCCCAGGCCCAATACGGCGGTGGCACGGGTGCCTTGGAAGATCCCTACGAACACGACACGGCCGGGCCGCGGGCCATCGGCCTCCGCATCAGGCCCAAACCACCCCAATTCGATCATGGCAGCGGTACCATCAAAGATCCGTACCAGATCTACACGGCCGAAGACCTCAACCGCGTGGCGCGGGAGTCTATGGTGGCCCATTACAAGCTCATGGCCGATATCGATCTGAGCGTCTTTAAGGGAACCGATTTCAACATCATCGGCAGCCCAGATTGGCCCTTTCGGGGCACGTTTGACGGCAATGGCCATACCATCTCAAACTTCACCTTCGACACATCAACTTGGAGGGACAACGGCATCGGGTTGTTTGGAGCGGTCAGCAATCCCAACGCTGAGATCAAGGACCTGCGACTGGTCGATCCAAATGTCTGTCTGGAAGCCGGTTTCTACGTTGGCGCGTTTGTGGGTTCGCTGACCGAAGGCACCATCCGCGATTGCCGCGTTGAGGGCGGCCGTATCATCGCGGCAAGCGCATTTGGCGAAAACGTCGGGGGGCTCGTAGGCTTCAACGCGGGCCGGATCATCAATTGTCACGCCAGTTGCATTGTCACTGCGAATCGGCAGGTCGGCGGCCTCGTGGGTATGAACTGCGGTACGTTGGCCCGCTGGGACGACATTGAGGACACGGACAGCGGTGTGATCACCGACTGCTCGGCTACCGGCGACGTCAATGGCAACACATACGTCGGGGGTCTGGCAGGGTACAACTAGGGAGGTCTTCTGGAAGACTGCCAGGCAGCCGGCGTCACCTCCGCCCAAAACTACGTCGGCGGCCTGGTCGGAGAAAACTGGGACGGAACGCTCATCGACTGCCATGCCATGGGCGCCGTCGACGGCAATGACTGCGTCGGGGGTCTGGTGGCGAAAAGTGACACCGGCAGGATCCTCTCAGGTTGTTCGGCCGCCGGTGACGTCACCGGTCACCACGTTGTCGGCGGCTTAATCGGGGATCTGGATGATGCGACTCTCACTCAATGCTATGCTACGGGCCAGGTCGCCGGCAGCGACAACGTTGGCGGCTTGATCGGCACAGCCGATGACACCACGTGCATGAATTGCTACGCGACAGGCGACGTGACCGGCCACGGCAATGTCGGCGGTCTGGCGGGCTATTCGGCCGCTCAGTTGACGAACTGCTACGCGCTCGGAAACGTCGGCGGTGTCACGTCCGTCGGTGGCCTGGCAGGTTACCAGTCCCCCGGCAGACGCAGCAGGACTGCCACGGTGGCGATCCGGGGCTGCTATTCGATTGGCGAGGTGACAGGCGAATCGGACGTCGGTGGCCTCGTCGGCAGTTGCCTGTCGTCCGTCACGGCGGCCGCGTCCTTCTGGGATGTCGACCGCAGCGGTCAGATCAGCAGCCCGACGGGCCAAGGCCTGACCACGGCGGCGCTGCAAGAGCTCGAGGCGTTCAGGGCCGCCGGCTGGGACTTCCTGGGTCTTCAGGATGGGCCGAGCGACATCTGGGCCCTCGATCCGGTTGGCGGCTACCCTATTCTGTGGTGGCAGGTTCCCGATGCGCCCCTGTCCGCTTTTGCCGGCGGGACGGGGACGCCGGAAGATCCGTATCTCATCGCCTCGGCCGAGCAGCTCAACAGCATCGGCCACAACCCGAGATTGATGGCCGCCTGTTTCATGTTGAGCGAAGACATCGATCTGGCGGGCGTGAACTTCTTCTCGATCGGCAACATAATGTTTCACTTCTCGGGCACCTTCGACGGAGATGGACGAACCATTGCGAACTTCTCGTGCGCTGCCCCCGATGGTGATTACGTCGGCCTCTTCAATTACGTGGACGGTGCCGGCGCCCGCATCCAGGATCTCGGTCTGATCGATCCCAATGTCGATGCCCCGACGGTTGACGGTGTCGGCGCCCTGGTAGGCCGGATGGATGAGGGGACCATTGCCAGATGCTACGTGTCGGGCGGAAGCGTTGCGGGAAACAACTATGTCGGCGGTCTGGTAGGGACCAATCTGGACGGTGTCATCGCATACTGCTTCGCCGACTGCGCCGTCAGTGGCCGTGAATACAGCGAAATGGAATCGCCGCGCTCCAATCCCGGTGGCGACTTTGTGGGCGGTCTCGTCGGACACAGCGGAGGCCTTGTCGGCGGCTGCCATGCGACCAGTGCCGTCGTCGGAAATCGCGAGGTCGGCGGGCTGATCGGCAACAACTACGGCGTCGTTCGAGAATGCCATGCCGCCGGGCCCACGGCCGGCAGCGACCGAGTTGGCGGTCTCGTCGGATACGACCACCACGACGGCCTCTGGACGATTGCCTCATTCTGGGACGTGGAGACAAGCGGATTGACCGAAAGTGACGGCGGGACGGGATTGACGACGGCGGAGATGATGACGGCCGCGCCATTTTGTCGAGGCGGGGTGGGATTTTGTGGGACAGGCCGAGAACGGGACGGAGGATCTTTGGTGGATCGATGAGGGGCGGGACTACCCGCGCTTGTGGTGGGAGGTGGAGTTCTGAGTGCTTGGTGTTGAGTTGCCGCGCGGCCGTAACAGGCGCCTGGCTGTCGGACGGCTATCGCTACACGACCAGTGGAGCGTTAGCAAGGCGCGAAAGCAAGGTGTGCAGGGCACACCCCACGAACTGGGAACAAGGGTCGACGGCTAAGAGGCGCGGGTGCGGCGCTTGGCGCGGGCCGACGAGGTCTTACTGCGGGTCCGGCGTTTCTTCTTGGCCGTCTTGACCTTCAGGGCGAACTTCGTCTCTTCGCCCGTCTCTTCGTTGATCACGGCGAACTCGCCACTGTCATCCCGCTGCATCTGGTCGTTGGCGTTGAGCAACTCGATGCCGTAGACGGTGCCGTCCGGTGCCAGATCGACGACCAGCTCCTCGCTGAGTTTGATGGATTCGGTGTGGCCCTTCTTGTTCTTGAAGCGAATGTAGCCAACGTTGTAGCGGGGGTCGTACGTGAACTTCATGCTGCTGTGCCTTTCGAATCCTTCAGAAGTACCTCGTCACCACTGAAATGACCAGCCATCCATTGTAGCGTCGCATCGCGTAGGCTTCGATCTGCTTGGTCTTGTATCGCTTGCCGCGCCAGCGTTTCTTAAACGGCACATTGCGGCGAAATCCCACGCGGCCGAACTTCGCCTCAAACCGCTCGCCGGCCTCCACGGCCAAAATGACTTCTTCTTCCGTGGCACCACGTTCCGCCAGACGGTTCCGGGCATGAGGATGAAGGTTCACCGTCATCGTTGCCCCTCCCCGTCACACACCACCGGACAGGAGGCCGTGAAGATCACGGTACCGATAATATAAATATACTCAAATCGTCGATCCATCGCCAGCTTTTTTTCTTGCTGAATTCTAGGCCAAAAACGGGTTATGAGCCCTCTCACGCCCGATTGTCGTCCGCATGGCATGGCCTGGATAGACGGCCGTTTCGTCCGGAAGCCCCAGAAGTTGGGTCCGAATGCTCTCGATGAGCTGCCCGGAGTCGCCGCCGGGGAAATCGGTCCGCCCGACCCCATCGGCAAAGAGCGTGTCCCCGGCGAAAAGCACCCCCTCCTGCTCCCAATACAGGCAAATCCCCCCCGGCGTGTGCCCCGGGGTATGGAGCACGCGGAGCGTAACGCCCGCCTCCTCAACCAGGTCCCCATCCTCCAGCAGGACCTCGGCCGGCTGGGTCGTAAAAGGGATACCCGTCAGGGCCGAAAGATTGGCCTGTGCATCGGTCAGCAGGCCGGCGTCCAGCTTGTGGACATACACCTTGATCCCGGGGAAAGCCTGCCGCAAGGCGTCCAACCCCATGATGTGGTCGATGTGGGCATGCGTCAGGACAACCGCCGTCGGCGCCAGCCCCCGATCTGTCACGAAGCTGACGAGTTCGCGGTCATCGAGACCGGTGTCTACGATCAGACAATCCGTGGCCGTTTCGCCGACCCGGACAATATAGGAATTGGTCTGGAAGTCTCCCAGCACCAGGCGATCGATCTTCATAAAAGCGAACCCCAACTATCCACCGCCGGCAGTGGAATCGGCCGCCGGCTGGGACCCTGTTGTCTCGTCTTGCGCCTCAGTGGCCGCCGACTCCTTGTCTTCCAGCAGATCCGACTGCGCCATAGTCAGGTACTTCGCCTTCCAGTCGGGGATTTCATAGACCCAGCCGCGGTGACGCAGCGTGAGGCGCTGGGCCGCTTCCTGGGCCTGAAGTTTGGCGTCCTTCTTTTTCAATTCCTCTTCGGACTCCACCTGCCCCTTCGTCATGGTCACCGGTGTGGTGTCGGTGAACTTAACGTCCACCTTGGCATAGGTCTTCTCGCCCTTCCGGGCCAGTCGCAGGCGATATTGGGTCGAGTCATCGGCCAGGCAGACGTACAGATGGTCAAAGTTCAGGTCATCCAGACTGTCCGGCGTGTTGACATCATCGAAGCGCAGGCTGTTCAGCGCCCCCATAACGCTCTTGGCCTCGCTGTCCTTCAGGGTTCTGCCCGCCGGCAGGTTGTCCATCTCGACGCCGTCACCGACAGCTTTCAGCGTGTAACGACCGTCCGGCGTCGTCACCGTCACCTCGTTGACATCCGCGCGTTCGACCGAAACGATCTCCTGGTTGACGTATTCCAGCGGCCCGCTGCGAAACCAAGGCGTGCTCTCGGCCAGGTAAACCGCGTCCTGATCCGCCAGCCGCACGTAGGTGCCCTGCCCCTCTTCCACGGACTTGCCCACGACCACCCCCGCCAGGAGCGAGCCATCGGTTTTGAAGAACTTGATGACGTTCTTGGCCTTGGCTTCGGTGACCTCGAGATCCTCGTGGTTCTTCGGATTGTCCGTGTACAACTCGGTGGTCTTGATATCGAGACACTTAGTGATCAAATCGTTCAACTGCTTGGTGTCGGCCAGGTAGTTGGCCTTGTTGGTCACCACGAAACGCCCTTCCTGACGCACGATCTTCGTGGCTTCGTCGCCGCTGCCGATCTGAATGCTGCCGATCTCGCCCGTCTCCAGGCCCTGGATGAGATGCGCCGGCCCCGAGGGCGCGACGCGCGACCGGTTCGACCAATGCGACTGGACCACCGCCCATACCACCATAATTGCTGCCACCAGGGCCAACTTGCCGAGTGTCTGGTTACTCATCCACATGCTCCTTGCCTCTATGATCGATTATTGATTACTGATTATTGATGATTGATGGCCGGCGCCCACGAAAAGCCTTGCCATTTATCAATAGTCAATCATCATTCATCAATGATCCATCTCATGCGTCGCTGGCATGACTGATATAGTGCCGCCTTCGCACTCCCCGCCAGATGCCCAGCCCCACGGCGATCACCATGATCACGCCGGGCACGGCCGCCATGTTGACCTTGCGCAGGGAATAACCCAACTGCTCGATGCGTTCGCGCCGCTTGGCTTGGACCTCGCGCAACTGCCGTTCGGCTTCACGGATCTTCAATTCCAGGTCGCGCTTCTTCTGAATGATCGTGCTGCCGATGACTTCCTGTGCCTCCTGCCCCTCGGCCCCGGCCACCAGTTCCTGCAACTCCTGGTTGAATCCTTCGATCTGGAGATTGATCAGGGCCATCTCGTTGGCCGTCTCGCTTTCGGCCTGCTGCTCGATCTCGTCGACCACCGTGAACGGACGCTTGAAGTTGCCCCGCGACCGGATCGAGATCAGATCGCCCGAGCCGCTGAGATCCTCGATGGAATTGATCAGCAGGGCGCTGTTGTCCCCGACCGGCGCCTTACCGAAGGGGCCGTAGCTGACGTACGCCAATTGGTCCCAGAGGAAATCCACGTCGGAGAACACCACCACCGCACAGTCCTCGGAGGCTTCGGTGAGCCCCGTCACGTGCCTAAAGACCGTACTCGGGGCATTCGGATCGTCGTTGGCGTCGTCGCTTCGCTCAACCGACTCCTCGACTTCAATGCCTTCCGGAAAGCTGCTGGGAAGCCGTCCGGTGACCAGATAGCCCATCGCCACGGGTTTGTTGCCGTCCATGAAAAGGCTCATGAGCTTGGCCGGATCGGGGAACATCAACTCGAAGGAACTGCTGACCTTCCAGCTATTGCCGCGCTCGGTCGTCATCAGCAGCGGCGTCCGTTCGATCGCCGTGGCGCTGTCTTCCTGAGCGGCATCCCCGGTAGCGTTCGGATCGGCACCAGCCTCCTGCCGGCCCGCCGGCGCCGTCTCCTGCAACACACCGGCAAACAACACCCGCACCTGATTGAGATCGGTGGTGATTGCGTTGTCCTTGTTGAAGCAGCCCGGCTGCAAGCCCAGGAAACCCATGACCGGTTCGGCCCGCGGATTCTGGCCCATCGGCGCTTCCAGCAACAAGGCGCGGTCGCCGGCAAAGGTGTTGGCCGGCATGGTCAAACCCCACGTGCGAAACAGTCGCTCCAGGTCGGAACTCTGCTTCTCGGCGGTCATCTGCTGCATGGGATTGCGCTGCGGGCGATCGGCCATGCAGTGCGGGTCCACGCAGATGATCGTGCGTCCGCCCTTGAGGATGAACTGATCGATGGCGAACTGCGTCTGCTCGGGCAAATCCTTCGGGTGGATCACGACGAGGATGTCCACGTCGTTGATGTCGTTGACATCGGTCGGGACTTGGGAGACCTCGTAGGACTTCTTGAGCTGCTCGACGATCGTCCAGGCGGGCTTGGGCTGCTGGCCCTGCATGCGCATCATCTGGGCCATGTACCCGCTGACGTCGTCGCCCATCACAGGCAGCGAACTCAGGATGCCGACGCGGGCCTTCTGCCGGGTGATGGCCGTATCGATCAGGTAGCTAATGTCGTATTCCACGAAGTTCTGCCGGTCGGGCGAGAAGAAGGGGATCGTCTTTTCGACGCCGAACTGCGTCTGCACCACGAGCCCGAAGAAGAAGTTCTCCTCTTCCGTGATCGGAAAACGCCGCAATCCCACACGCAGGGCCTGCTCTTCATCGTCCGAGAACGGACGGGGATCGATCACTTCCAACTCGACCGTGCCTTTCGAGGCCGCGACGTATTCTTCCAGCAGAGCGAGGACGAATTCATAGTAGTTGTTGAAGAAGCGAATCTGATCGGGCCCCTTCAACGCCGCCGTCTTGGCGTAGAACAGCTTGACCTTGACCGGCTGATTCAACTTGCCGAGGATCGCCTTGGTCCCGTCGCTGAGCGTGTAAAGCTTCTGGTCGGTGACGTCGATCTTCCACCGCTTGCCGATATTCTGGCAGATGCTGATCCCGCTGAAGGCAATGATCAAGACGAGAATCGCACCCGCAAACGTTCGTATCGTCCGATTCATTAGCTGGCCTTCCTTTCATCCAAAATGACCGCGCAGGCGGCAACCCAGCCCGCGATGAGTACGACGAAATAGGCGAGGTCGCCGAACTGGAGGACGCCCTTTTGCATCGACTCGAAGTGCTCCTGAAAGCTCATGCCCTCGATCGCCGTGACCAATCCCATCGGCAGGAACGTGGAGAGGTAGTTCAACGTCGTCGGCATCCCCGCAAACACCAGAACCGCACAAGCCACCACGGACAGCACGAAGGCAATCACCTGGTTCTTGCTCAGGGCCGAGAAGAAGCAGCCGATCGCCAGGAAGCCCCCCGCCATCAGGAACGCGCCCAGGTACCCGGTGGCGATCAACCCCATGTCGGGATCGCCCAGATAGGTCACCGTCAGCACCATTGGGAACGTCAGTAGCAGTGCGATCCCCAGAAACAGCCAGGCGGCCAGAAACTTGCCCAACACCGCCTGGGTGATGGTGATCGGCAGCGTGAACAGCAGCTCGACCGACCCGACCTTGCGTTCCTCCGCCCAGAGGCGCATGGCCGTGGAGGGAACCATGAACACGAACAACAAGGGCAGATTCACGAAGAACGACCGCATATCCGCCTGTCGCGCCTCATAGAAGCCTTGCTTGAACGCAAGATACCCGGAGAAGAACAAGAAGATGACCAGGAACACATAGGCCAGCGGCGTGGCAAAGTAGCTTTTCAGCTCCCTCTTGAATACCGCGCAGAAGCTATTCATAGTTGACTCCTCGATGCGAGACCGCAGTCGGCCCCCTCTTTAGGCACTCTTGGCCCGGGTGATCTTCCGGAACACTTCATCCAGGCTGGCCTGATACTTCTCTTTCAATTCTTTCGGCGTCGAATCGGTCAGAATGCGGCCCTTGGCCACGATGATCGTCCGCGAGCAGACGGCCTCCACCTCTTCCAGAATGTGCGTCGAGATGATAATGCACTTGTCCTTGGCCATGGTCTCGATGAGCTGGCGAACCCCATGCTTCTGGTTGGGGTCGAGCCCATCGGTCGGCTCGTCGAGAATCAGCACGTCGGGGTCGTGGATGAGGGCCTGAGCCAGCCCGACGCGACGTTTGTAGCCCTTGGAGAGCGTCTCGATCGTCTGGTGATAGACCGAATCGATCGAGCATATCGGGACCACGCGATCGAGGGCCTGCTTGCGCCGTTTGCCCTTGATCTGGCGTACATCGCAGATGAACTTGAGAAAGCCCCCAACCGTCATCTCGGGGTAAGCCGGAGAGTTCTCCGCCAGATAGCCCATCGAACGCCGTACGCCCAAGGCGTCACGGAGAATGTCGTGACCGCACACGCTGGCCGTGCCGCTGTCAGGTCGGATGTAGCAGGTCAGCATACGCATGGCTGTCGTCTTGCCCGCTCCGTTAGGACCGAGCAGGCCGACGACCTGACCCTTCTCGGCACTGAATGAGATGCCGTCAACAGCAACTACCGGCCCGAAACACCGCCGAAGTTCTTTGACCTCAATCATATCTGTCTCCAAAACCCGGACACCAATACCGCTCCCGCGACGCGGGTGCCCCCCCACTGGAATAAACCCTATAGGTTTACGCAAAACGCAGATTCAGTCAAGGCTCCTAGCCCGATTTTTTCGTTTTCCTGGGTCAGCGCTACAGGACAGAATCGATACGGCACTCCCGTCACGATTCTTAGAGTAATTCGTACGACCTCGGGGTGGATTTTGTTCGCGGATGTCCCCTATCCGCTGGCCCCCCGCCCCCCGCCGCGGCGACCGGCCGATCCCTTCCGGCACAAAATCGGGGCCTGCACCTTGCCGGCACAGGCCCCGATCCATGCATTTGCCAAGCTGGGTGGCCGAAAGTAAAGCTCCGGGCCTACCCGCGTGCGGTTCTCGTCGTCGCTACTCGACGGCCTCCTCAGCCACGGACGCCGGGTGACCGACCATGATATCGTCGATGTACATTGTACCGGTTCCCCCGGCCTGGGCGTTGTCCGGATCGCCCACCCCGATGGACACCGTCTCAACACTGTTGAGATTGACGCCGGCGGCGCTGAGCGTATCCAGCGAAACCGCCCATGCCTGCCAACTGGCGGCGGTGGTAGCAGCCGGATCCGGATGGACCACCGACGCGCTGCGGCCGGCACTGTCTTCGACCGTGACGTAGAGCTGGTCCGGATCGTTGCTGGGCTGCGGCACGCCGATCGTGGCGACCTCCCAGTTGCCCGTGACATTGCCCGTCGTGGCGACGCCCGAGAACTCGGCCACCGTGGGATTGCCCGCGCTGTGACTGGTCAGCGCCAGGCCGATACGGATGGTGCCCAGCATCGAGATCGTCTGCGGATTCCACACCATCGGCGTCCAGGCACTGCCGTCGGCCGAATAGAAACCGCTGAACTCGTTGCCACTGCGTTCGAGCTTGACCCAGTACGGCGCCGTAATGGCCATCTGCTCGGCCGTCGCGACGCTGGTGTCACTGGTCGCCGCAGCGTTGCTGGCCGCGCGGATGTGGTAGCGGCAGCCGTTGCCCGGGGTGATATAGACCGCGGCGAACTTAGAGCCGGCATCGAGTGACTCGCGAATCATCACGCCGGCCTTGGTCCACGGATCCCGCTCCAGTACACTGTCGACCCGCACCACAATCGAGGCATCCCCGACCAGGTCCTTGTAGACGAAGCGGAATTCATCGGCCGAGTTCCAAATGTCGGTACCGGCCGCTCCCATCACGATGCTGCCGTCGACTCGTTCGAGGAAGTCCACCGGGTTGCCATGGAAGTGCACCAGCAGCGTGTCGGCGCCGTTGGCCGCCCAGTTCTGCGGCGTCGCGAACGTGCGCCCGGCCTCGGAATACCAGGGCGAATCCGCGTTGTTGTACTGCAGCGGCATCGACTGGAACCCTCCGTGCGTGATTGTCTGCTCGGCAAACGGTGCCTCCAGATACCCCACGGTGGAACCGGTCTCATTGACCCAGCCGTCGACCCACGTCTCGTAGATGCGGTTCGCTTCGTCGTCATAGTCCTCGAAGCCTTCCACCAGGACATATTCCTGCGTGGCGAAGCTCCAGACATTCCCTTCCCAGGCCGTGACGGCTTCCGCCTCGTTGACCTCGACAACCTTCCAGTAGTAGGTCTGGCCGAAATCGAAGCCGCCGGGATTGTACGTGCGCTCGGCCAGGGTATCGACCAGGGCCGTGCCGTCGGTCACGGACGCCTCCTCGGTGCTGAGATAGATCTCATGGGCAGCCGCTTCGCGGCCGGCGCGCCAGGTCAACGTCGCCTCGACGCTGACGTTCTGAGCGCCCGCCGCCGGGATGGGCTCGCTCGCCTGCACGGGAATGTGCGTGAAACGCACTTCGCTGAGACCATACTGGGCCAGCGCGCCCCAGTTGTCGTTGGCGGTCAGCCGGAGGTACTGGGCCGAGACACCACCCAAATCGATCGTGGTGTTGCTGGCATAGCCATCCAGAGAAGGCGCCTTGGCAAACTCAACGTCCGCCAGCACGATCCAGTCCGTGCCGTTCTCCGAAACCTCGATGGTCACATCTTTGAAGCCATAGCCCAGCACGACTTCGAACTGCACGTTATAATTCCAGACCATCATGTCGTACAGTTTGTAGACGCCGTCGAATTCGTATTGAATCCAGGCCGGTCCGGCGGCGCCCGGCGCGGTGAGCCACATATCGTCCGGCACATCCGAGTGCAGACCTGCGGCGTCCAGGCCCGCGCCATTGACGGTGTTTTCGGGTCCGGCGTCGGCCATGGCACTGGACGCGGTGGCGGTGATGTTCTCGATGGGGTAGGTATAGGGTTCGACCGTGAAGCTCCACACCCCGCCCGGGAAGATGGTGGCATCCGGCGCCGCGTTGACCTCGTCGACGCGCCAGTAGTAGGTCTGGCCGTATGCGAACACCCCGGCTGGATCGTAGCTGGTGGCTGTCTGTCCCTGGCTGACGAGCACGCCCAGCGGATTCGAGCGGGTCGCAGCCGTGACGTCGTCCAGCGACGTCCCGAAGTAGACATCATGCGCGGCCGCCAAATCACCGGGCGTCCAGCTCAGGGCCACATCACGCGGCACATCCGTCGCCAGATCCGACGGGCTGGCGCCGGAAGCCGTCACCCGCGCCCCGCGCGGGCTCTCTTCCGGGCCCATGTCCGTATCATCCAGAGAGAACTCGGGATTCGTCGTGACGATGATCTTGTCGAACGCCAGGCCGTCTTCGCGCATGTACACGTTCAGAGTATGCAGACCAGGCTGCATCACCTCGAACGTGGAGACAGGACCGTCCATCGTCGTATTGGACCACCCGTGGCTGCCGTTCCAGCCGCTCATCCGGTCGCAGGTGTCGATATACTCGTTGTCCAGAGCGATATGGCACGAGTCCGAATTGCCGTCCCGGCCGAAAGCCAGAACCCACACGTAGTGGGTCCCCGTCTTGGCGAAGTTGATCTGAAAGTCCAGTCGAGGCATGTTGTCGATGAACCCTTCATTCATCGATCGCCCGCCCAGCGGCGTATCCGGCATGATCTGCGCCGCGGCGCCGCCACTGAACGTCCCCGTGAAGTCTGCCGCGGCCGAGACGACCTCCCAGGTATTCGTACCGACATCGACTGCTTCGTCGTAATGCTCCGCTTCGACCGAGATGATCCCATCAGGACCCGGGTCTTGCTGCAACGGTTCAGCGGCGGCTCCGATGGAAACCAGGCCCCATGCAAATACCACCAGGAACAGGTAGATTGACTTTGTGCCCATGACGTGCCTCCTTCATAGCAAATCTGTGAACCGGCCCAGTCCATGTCCCCGGGCAGGTTATTCCACAATCTCCTCGGCCACGGACGCCGGGTGACCGACCATGATATCGTCGATGTACATTACACCCGTCCCGCCGGGCTGGGCGTTGTCCGGATCGCCCACACCAATGGCCACCGTCTCAACACTGTTGAGGTTCACGCCGGCAGCGCTGAGCGTATCCAGCGAAACCGCCCATGCCTGCCAACTGGCGGCGGTGGTAGCAGCCGGATCCGGATGGACCACCGACGCGCTGCGGCCGGCACTGTCTTCCACCATAACGAAAAGCTGGTCCGGATCGTTGCTGGGCTGCGGCACGCCGATCGTGGCGACCTGCCAGTTGCCCGTGACATTGCCCGTCGTGGCGACGCCGGAGAATTCCGCCACCGTGGGATTGCCCGCGCTGTGACTGGTCAGCGCCAGGCCGATACGGATGGTGCCCAGCATCGAGATCGTCTGCGGATTCCACACCATCGGCGTCCAGGCACTGCCGTCGGCCGAATAGAAACCGCTGAACTCGTTGCCACTGCGTTCGAGCTTGACCCAGTAAGGCGCCGTGATGGCGATCTGCTCGGCCGTCGCGACGCTCGTGTCACTGGTCGCGGCAGCGTTCGTGGCCGCGCGGATGTGGTAGCGGCAACCGTTGCCCGGAGTGATATAGACCGCCGCGAACTTGGAGCCGGCGTCCACCGACTCACGAATCATCACGCCGGCCTTGGTCCACGGATCCCGCTCCAGTACACTGTCGACCCGCACCACAATTGAGGCATCGCCGACCAGGTCCTTGTAGACGAAGCGGAATTCATCGGCCGAGTTCCAAATGTCGGTACCGGCCGCTCCCATCACGATGCTGCCGTCGGCCCGTTCGAGGAAGTCCACCGGGTTGCCATGGAAATGCACCAGCAGCGTGTCGGCGCCATTGGCGGCCCAGTTCTGCGGCGTGGCAAACGTCCGCCCGGCCTCGGAATACCAGGGCGAATCGGCATTGTTGTACTGCAGCGGCATGGATTGAGATCCCCCGTGGGTAATGCTCAGCTCGGCAAACGGCGCCTCGAGGTATCCCACGGTGGAACCGGTCTGGTTGACCCAGCCGTCGACCCACGTCTCATAGATGCGGTTCTCTTCATCGTCATAGTCCTCGAAGCCTTCCACCAGGGCGTATTCCTGGGTGGCGAAGCTCCAGACATTCCCTTCCCAGGCCGTGACGGCTTCCGCCTCGTTGACCTCGACGATCTTCCAGTAGTAGGTCTGGCCAAAGTCCAGGCCGCCGGGATTGTAGGCGCGTTCCATGACGGTATCGACCAGCGCCGAGCCATCAGCGACAGCCGCTTCGTCGGTGCTGAGATAGACCTCGTGAGCCGCAGCCTCTCGTCCGGCGCGCCAGGTCAACGCCGCGTCGACGCTGACGTCTGCGGCACCCGCTGCCGGCATGGGCTCGCGCGCCTGCACGGGAATGTGCGTGAAGCGCACTTCGCTGAGACCATATTGGGTCAGCATACCCCAGTTGTCATTGGCCGTGAGCCTGACATACCGGGCAGCCGTACCGCCCAGATCGATGGTCGTGTTGCTGGCATAACCATCCAGAGAAGGCGCCTGGGCGAATTCGACGTCCGCCACCACGGTCCAGTCCGTACCATTCTCAGAGGTCTCGATGGTCACATCTTTGAAACCATAGCCCAGCACCATCTCGAACTGGACGTTGTAGTTCCAGACCGTCATGTCATACAACTGGTAGACGCCGTCGAACTCGTACTGGATCCAGGCCGGTCCGGTGGCATCACGGGCCGTGACCCACATATCGTCCCCCGCATCCGAGTGCAGACCGTCGGCGTCCAGGCCGGAACCATTGATGGTGTTCTCGGGGCCGGCGTCCTCCATGGCGCTGGACGCGGTGGCGGTGATGTTCTCGATGGCGTAGGTATAGGGCTCGGCCGTGAAGCTCCACACGCCACCGGGAAAAATGGTGGAGTCAGGAGCGGCGTTGACCTCATCGACGCGCCAGTAGTAAGTCTGGCCGTATTCAAATACCCCGGCCGGATCGTAGCTGGTGGCTGTCTGTCCCTGGCTGACGAGCACGCCCAGAGGAGTGGCCCGGCTGGCAGCATTGACATCGTCGAATGAGGTCCCGAAGTAGACGTCACGCTCGACCGTAGACCGACCCGGGGTCCAGTTCAGGGCCACGTCGCGCGGCACATCCGTCGCCCCATCTGCCGGCGTGGGGTTCGACGGCGCACCGAGAATAGGGGTCTTGGCATTGAGGTAGTCCTCATCCGTGGGCTCATAGTCAGGATCGTCTGTCCACATCAAGACGTCCCAGCGTGCACCGGCCTCCCGGCTGATGAAGTACATCGTGTTCTGGCCGTCTTGGAGCGTCTTGGTATGTGCCTCATTGTGATTGTCTCCACTCCAGGCCCAGCCGTCGGGTGCAGATCCCAGGCTTTCTTCGAAGGCCCGGTGATCGTTTGTCAAGCCGGTCACCGGCTGCGTAAAGGGAACCGGGTCGCCCGGATGTCCGTCCACCAGCATGAAATCAGAATTGTTGCTGGGGTTGATCACGCGACCCCAGAAATACCAGGTACCGCCCGAGCCACCGGCCAGACCGATGTCAAAGGTGTAGCGGATCATCCCGTTGCCGTCGCTGCCATTGACACTGCTGATGGCTCGGCCGAAGGCACCGGGCTCATCGGTCACCGTGAAACTGCTGTCGTCGGCTGGATCGCGTTCGTCAAAGTCCTCGGCCTCGAACCAAATCTGCCGTCCAGTTCCATAGCTGGAGACCTTGACGTCTTCTACGGCGTAACCCGGCGCTGCCACAAACAACGATACCATGAAGATGACGAGAAAACACTGTCTTGATAAGTGGTGAGCCATTGGACTTCCTCCTTTAGAATATTGGCAAGATCTGCGAACCGCCTTCTTGCCCACGCTCCAAAGTACGAATTATCCTGCGGCGACAGCCGGGTGAACATCCGAATCCCCGACCCGTTGCCGGACAGTCTTGTCGCCTAGATGCTTGCGGTGCTGCCTGCCCTCTCTCACGGCCCGACGCGCGGTGCGTTTCACCCCGTGCGCGGCGTCTACGCGCAACTCCTTTCGCTCGCTACCGGCTCCAGTGAGACCGATTCTCCCCTACCGCCGACCACTGCTATTATGGCAGATTTCGCCGCCCCGCTCAAGGAAGTTCTCGGGCATTCCGAGGCCGGCGAACGGTCGTGCAGCCCCCTGAAGAGAGAAACGTGCATCCCCGATGGAGCCGTTCGGGTCGCCCGCATCGGCAACCATCGGCGCATCTCGAGGATGGACGAAGGCGTGGCTCAGGACGTACCATCGCCGGGCTACATCGGCTCGTCGGCCAGCGAATAAGCCAGGCGTCCCCATGCTGCTTTCTGGAATCTCTGCAAGTCGTCCAGACCGTCGTCGGTCCCGGGCACGCAGGCCGCCCCTTCGAGCACTTCTCGGATCAAACCGCTGGCGCGCACCTCCAGCCGGCGCGGCATGGTCATCGTCTCCTGCCCTTTCCACCTCCAGTACTCGGCGTGACCGTCCGCCAGCGCCACCGCGGCGCCGTCGCCATGATGAATGGGAGGCGCATCGCGCCAGAACCAGGTGGGGCCGAAATAGGGCACATGAAACCCACCATCGGCTTGCTGACCGCGATCGACGAACACCAGCCGCTCGGCCGGACCCGGGCTAACGATGTCTGAGAGCCGCATCAGGCGCAGGGTCGTCTTGCCGAACCGATTGCCCGGCCCCCGGCCGCCCTGGAGGGCGTTGCGGTACGTCTGAGCGTCCATGTAGACCCCGTTGAGATCCGAGCCGTTCGCTGCCGAAACGATATCGTACGTAGCCCAGTGGCCGGCCCGGGCGCCGGGGCAATGGTAGCTCTCGATATCGCCCAGATAGGGCCAGAGAAGGCCTTTGTTAGGGTCCTGGATGAGTGCTGCGCGGCTCTCAGCCATGAAGAACGCCTGACCGAGCCAGCTTTCCTTCATGTCGGCGTCGCCGGCGCTGAACCCGCCTGAGAAGCCCTCGACCAGCCGGCCGTCGTGCTCGTAGGCGTAGTGGGTCCAGGCGGTCGAGAGTTGCCGCAGGTTGCTCAGACAGACCGTCCGGCGGGCCTGCTCGCGGACGACTTGCGTCGCCGGCAGCAAAATCCCCAACAGGACTGCAACCACCGCAACCACCACCAACAGTTCAATCAGCGTAAACCCCGCTCTCGTCGAGGCACCGGGACTCACCGCCGTTCGTCGTCTTCCCCACCTCTGCATGTTTCGCTCCCTTCGATACCGTCGCCTACAGGTGACGTCGCCTCATCGCGGGCCGGCCGGGGAGTGGGCAGATCGCCTCGGCATCTCTGCCCCCTCCCCGCCGGCTGCCGCCGTTCGATGAGAAGCAGCTTCCGTTTGTGGTGCCGTTGCTACCATCGCAGGTCGTCGTCTTCATTTCGGCGTATGCCCCTGTCACGTCACAGCTAAAACCGATCATCTCACACTAAGGAATACCCCCAAAAACGGCTATATTGCCGCCGACAGTGAAAAAAAGATCGAGCGCCGCGTGGAAAATACCGCCGGATTTGGCTTGACGCCGCCCTGCTTTGTTGGTAAATTAGAGAACTAAAAGAGGCGCGAGTCCGCCCGAGATTGCCAAGGATCTGTTAAAAAGGCGCTGTCGATGGCCAGTCAACCGAGGCGACGCAATTGTCCCTTGCCCAGGCTCACTGCGGCTCAATTCGGCACGCACAAAGCACACAATACCCATAGGTATAGATCTGTTTCCTGCCGCAACGCCAAACGCGCCAAACAAAGCCAATTTCGCGCCGGCCAAGTAGATGCTAAACAAAACAGTGAAAAGCAGTTACAATCGTTCTCGGGCCACAGAACCGGCGTCAAACAAACCCAATTTGAAGAGCGGATTGAGCTAGAGACCGGTCAGAGCGGCGGCATGCGAAGGGAAAAGAAGCTGTGAAGGCGGATGACTATACCAGGATCGGAGGAGCCGCACGCCGGTTTCCCAGCACCCATTGGACCTTGATCCACGCGGCCGGCCCGGGCGACGACGCCCGCAGCCGGCGGATCATCGGCGAACTCCTCCAGGACTACTGGAAGCCGGTCTACTGCTATCTGCGGCACCGTGGCCACAAGAACGAGGAGGCCAAAGATTTGACACAGGGGTTCTTCCAGGACGTCGTCCTCCGGCGTGACCTGATCCAACGGGCCGACCCCCAGCGCGGGCGCTTTCGCACGCTCCTCCTGACCGCCCTGAACCACTATCTGGCCAACGTCCATCGCCGCCAGACGGCCCAGAAGCGCATTCCGAAGCAGAAGCTCGTCCCGCTGGAACACGCCGAAATCGGCGAGTTGCCCGAGGCGGTACGTACGATCGGTCCCGACGCCCCGTTTCAGTATGCCTGGGTCTCGGAACTGCTCGACAAGATGCTGGAGGAGGTCGAAGCGGAGTGCCGCGATCACGGCATGGCGACCCACTGGGACCTGTTCCACGATCGCGTGTTGCGACCGGCCCTGGAGGACAAGACGCCGCCGCCGCTGGCCGAATTGTGTGCCAAGTACGGCATCGCCGAGGCCACCAAGGCCTCGAACATGATCTTCGCCGTCAAGAGGCGTTTGCAGGGAGCCCTGAAGCGCTTCGTACGTCAGTCCGTGACCTGCGACGAGGAAATCAGCGCTGAAATCCTGGAACTGAAGCAGTTTCTGGCGGGAAAACGCCAATGTTCCCGATAGGTGGGGTATAGGTTGATGAGCGAGGCAGCGAAAGTGAGATGACCATGGCAAAGAAATCAACATACGGCTTGCGATTGGATCAGATGGCGGATTTGTTCGCCCTGGGCGCCGACGATCCCGATCCCGCGGTCGGCGGCGGCGACGATACCACCCTGCGCGAGCTCCTGCACGAACAGTTGACGTGTACCGCGCCGAAGGGCTCGCTGCTGCTCGATACGCTGGCCATGATGATCGCTTCATTGGAGGGCGGTGCGGGCGCGCTGAACGATCAGACGCTGAGCGAGACACTCTTGAGCCCGCAGTCTGATCTCAGTCTGATCCAGGCGATCAAGGATTGCAGCAAGGCGTTGTCGTGCACGCTCGACTCCCAGGCGGAAACGGCGCTGGCGCGGACGGTGTACTTCGCCGCGATCGCCTCGGCTCTGCTGCATCACGACACCAAGATCACGCAGAGCTCGTACGAAACCCTGGCCGAATCCCTGACCATGCTGATCGAGAAGCAGTGGATGGTTCCGGAACTGATCGAGTTGTTCATGCAAGCCCGGCAGGTTTGTCAGCGCAGGGCCCACGAAGCATGAGCGACCAGAAGCGAGACAAGGGCGACGCTCTGCCTCCCGTCAGCGGTCCGGCGCCGCGGCGCGCGCGCGACGACCGCCCCACGGCGCCGAAGATCAAGGGCTATGAAATCCTCGGGGTCCTCGGCGAGGCCGCCCAGGGTCGCGTCTGGCGGGCTCGGCAGTTGAGCACGCGGCGTGAGGTGGCCTTGAAGGTGCCCCAGGCCGATCTGCTGCGCTCGCGCAAGGCCATGGCCCGCTTCGCCCGCGAGATCGAACTGGCCGCCCGCTTGAACCATCCCGGCATCGCCCGCATTTACGACAGCGGTCTGTGCGAAGGCCAGTACTATTACGCGATGGAGCTGATTGAGGGCGAGCCGCTGGACGAGTACGTCAGGCGGCACGACCTCTCGGTGCGCGAGACCCTGGCCCTGATGCTAATGGTCTGCGAAGCGATCCAGCACGCCCACCAGAACGGCGTCATTCACCGCGATCTCAAACCCTCCAACATCCTCGTGGCCCGCGACGGCCGGCCCCGGGTGGTCGACTTCGGTTTGGCCCGCACCATTCTTGGCGACAGCACCTTCCAAACGCTATCAACCGATGGCGAAGTCACCGGCACACCGGCGTACATGTCGCCGGAACAGGCGGCCGGACACCATGGTCGGCTGGATACCCGCACGGATGTCTATTCCCTGGGCGTCGTCCTGTACGAACTGCTCACGGGCGAATTCCCCTACGATGTCACAACCTCGACTCTGCAAACCCTGGAGAACATTCGCGCGAGCGAGCCGATCCGGCCTTCAAAACTCGTGCGGCATCTGGACCGTGACATCCAGGCCATCGTGCTCAAGGCCCTGGCCAAAGAGCCCAACGACCGTTACCAATCGGCCGCGGAGATGGTCGGTGACATCCAGAGCTGGCTCGACGGCTTGCCGATCCGGGCCCGCTCGCACAGCCGACTCTACTTGCTGGGCAAGGTGTTGCTCAAACCCCGTTACCTGTTGGCGCCGCTGGTGGTCTATGCTTGCGTGCTGGCCGTCGTGCTCATCGCCGCGGATCGCATGATCTTCCTGCCCCGCCCCCCGTCGAGTTACGCGGACACCCCCGATATTATCAAGCTTCAGACCGAGGACGGCGTCACGATCTCCGCGCTGCACCTGCCCAATCCCGACGCCCGGTTCACCATCCTGTACAGTCACGGCGTGGCGGAGGATCTGGGCCAGTTGCGTCCGTTCTTCGAGACGTATCGCGACCAGGGCTTTGCGCTCTTCGCGTACGACTATCACGGCTACGGCACGAGCGCTGGGCGTCCGAGCGAAAAGAACGTCTATCGCGATGCGGCGGCCGCGCTGCGATACCTGGTGGATCAGGCGCAGGTCAAACCCGAGCATATCATTGCCCACGGGCGATCGGTGGGTGCGGGAGCCGCCTGCTATCTGGCAGAGAACGAACCGATTGGCGCCCTTGTCCTCGAAAGCGCCTTCGTCAGCGCCTTCCGCGCGGTCACGCACGTGCGGCTGGCCCCGTTCGACAAGTTCGAGAACCTCCAACGCCTCGCGGCTATCCGTTGCCCGGTGCTCGTCATTCACGGCCTGAACGATGATGTCGTCGCTCCGTGGCACGGCAAGAAACTGCTGGCCGCGGCCGGCGCGCCCAAGGCCAACCTCTGGGTGGAAGGGGCAACCCACGATGATATTCCCCTGGTGGCCGGCCCGAAGTACTGGGAAGCCATCGGCGACCTGGCCGATTGCATCGAAGAGCGACAATCAGTCCAACGGTGAGTCGACCTGTGACTCACGGCGACTTGCCAGAACACGAGACGTCAGATGAATCACCAGTTGCACGACAGCACCGGAACAAACCAACGCAATGACGAACCAGTATGGCGCATAGTCGCCGACGTTCTTGCCCAGATACCCCCCGGTGGCCGAGCCGATGCCGATGCCGAGAGAGATGACCAGTTCGTGAATCGCCATGCGCACCGAACGGTTGCTGCTGGCCGAGGCCCCGTAGTAAAGATGCGAGCTATACGCGAAACCGAACGCCAGACCCAGAATGACCGACGACAGGTAGAAAACGCCCAGCGTGTGACCGTAGATGATCATCAGCGTCGCCACCAGGAGCATCCCCTGGACCAGGAACAGACAGCCGGCCCGGAAATGCCAGAACGCCCACCGACCCGCCCCGACCAGCGAGAGAAAATTGCAGAGCGCAAACGTCGTCAGGTATACGCCGAACTGGCACTTGGAGTGGCCCAGCCCATCGGTGAACAACAGAGCAAACTGCGACCGTGCCACGGCGTACGAGGCCCACGCACAAAACAGCGCGACGCGCGACATCCAGCGGTAGTCACCCAGGAGCTGCCCGTGCGGGATGCCAACCGAGGTCTCGGCCTCCTGCTCGGCGGCCTCGCCCTGACCGGTGCCGTTGCGGGCCAGCATCAGCAGCAGAAATGTCACGACGAAACACCCGACAGCGGCCGTCAGCGGCCACAGCATGTGGATTTCGACGAGCCGGGCACCGATCAGCGGCCCAACCACGGCGCCGCCCGACCAGGAGCCGTTGTACTCTCCGAAGCGCCGGTTCAAAGCCACCCCCTCGTAGCTGGCCGAGACCCAACTCATCAGGAAGGGCCAATACAGGGCCATCGCCGCTCCGCCCAGGCCGCCGGCCAGGATGATCAGCCAGATCCACAGCGCGCTGTCCTGGGCTTCGGCTCGCAAACCGACCCAAGCGGCCAGCAGCATCACCACGGCGGCCGAAAACGCCAGCGCAATGGCGATGCGCGTCACGCGCTTGACTTCGAGGTGACCCAGCAACGACCCCGTGATCAGCAGCGCCGCCATGTAGGCCAGGCCGTTGGCGGCCGGCGCGTAGCCGACGTGGGCCGGCGTCCCCCCGATCGCCCGCAACACAAACGGCATGGCGGTCCAGCAGATGCTCAGACTCAACGCCGTGAAGAACGCCGCACCGTACAGAGGCCAAGCCCGTTCGC
>Ga0272443_10001675_pt1 | contig 31254 bp, 19 predicted proteins | sample SSMAcet12_FD_193581 | JGI IMG/M metagenome (GOLD analysis project Ga0272443, IMG submission 193581) | Marine sediment archaeal communities from Little Sippewissett salt marsh, Falmouth, MA, United States - SSM-Acet-12 | ecosystem: Environmental > Aquatic > Marine > Wetlands > Sediment ... | reverse complement strand
TCCCCCGTCTCCGCCGTGATGTTGTCACCGGTGACCGCCACGGGTCTCCTGTTCCTATACACCTCCTTCACGGTTATCCTGACGGAATCCTCATGGCTCCACGTTTCGTTATCATCTTTCACACCGAGTGTGAAGACATGCGAACCCGTTACATTCGGGGTAAATGAGGGGTTGGAGCTGTTTGGGTTTGCCAGCTCGTAATGGTCGTGGGTTATGCAGGTCCAGTTCCATTCAACGATGGTCCCGTCGATGTCCTCCGACGCCGATCCGTCGAGCACCACAAGCTCATCCACGAACACCTCCATATCCTCCCCTGCATCCGCGCTTGGCGGCAGGTTCTGACCCTGCTCGACCGCGGTGATGTTGACCGTGTCCTCCCTGAGGCTCCATGTGTCATTGCTGTCCTTGACCCCCAGCGTGAACCTGTAGATCCCCTTGGTCTCCGGGGTGAAGAACGGCCTTGCCCCTTCCGGGTCTCCCAGCTGGACGGTATGCGAAGTGCATGTCCAGTTGAACAGAACGATCTCCCCGTCCGGGTCGCGGCTTCTGGACCCGTTCAGTGTCACGTTCATGCCCACGAACCTGGTCTTGTCGACCCCGGCATCCGCATAGGGCCTCTCGTTTGGTTTTATCACATCCACCGTCACCGAACTTTCGTTGCTTCGGTGAGAATGTTTTCCGTACCGGTCCCTTACCGACAGGTTCAGAACGTACCTGCCTACCTTATCCGGTACGAACCATATGGAGGACGAGTTCTCGGCAGGGCCCAGGGAGATGTCCCTGACAAGGGATTGTGGGGGATATGAGGTTACGTTCCAGTCGTATGTGAGGTTCTTCCCGGTGAAATCCCCTAGAGGTGCGTCCTCGGTATCGTAACTTTCCGTCCCGTTGAGAGTGACGTTCGCGCCCAGGTAGACCGATACGTTGTCGGGTGCAACCGGGATGGGTGGGTCGTTGATCACCGTTACTTTCACGCTGTCCTCGTCCGACCTGTTGGACCAGCTGCCGGATGTATCCCTGACAGAAAGATTGATCAGGTAGGTCCCCTCCGCATCCGGGGTGAACCGGACCGTAGCGTTTCCGTCATGGGGAAGGAGAAAGCTGTCGTTGACGCTCGAGCCGGCAGGCACCCTGGTGATGTTCCAGTCGTATGTCAGGTTCGACCCGGTGATGTCCCCTGATGGGGCATCCTCGGGATCGCTGCTGCCTGTCCCGTTCAGCGTTACGGTCTCGCCTATGTGGATGGTGACATTGGCACCCGCTTTTGGCATCGGTGGGCTGTTTTCATCCTTGACCACCGTGAGGTTGGATCGGTAGACCTTCATCCCCCCGCCCCACATTCCACCCGCTATGTCCAGGTCCCCGTCCTTGTCGTAATCGATGAAGTTAGCACCGTAGTAACCCCCTGATGTGGGCAGGCCCTTGTCGGTCAGCTTCGTCCATCCGAAGGCCGAACCCGGTTTTTTGGAACCGTTGCCCAGAAAGAGCATCAACCCGGAGCCGTCCTCCGCTGCAAGCAGGTCCAGGTCCCCGTCCCCGTCGATATCCCTCAGCTGCAGCTGGGAGAACCTCCCGGATGTGCCGTAGTTGGATGGGAAACCGTTTGTGGGATTCGTCCACGAGAAGCTTGTTCCAGATGTGCCCCCCGAGTTGCCCAGCACCATCTTCATGCCGTTGTCCCTGGTCCCGATTAAAATATCCTGGTGTCCGTCGTTGTTGCAGTCTCCGATGACGACGCTTATCGATGTTACAGCCGTCCCCTTTCCGGAAAGTGAACTCGACCTGTCCGTCCAGCCGTTGCCGTTGGAGTCCTGGGTGTATACCCTCAACCCGTAACCGCCGTAATGTACGGCGGCGATATCCGGCAGGGAGTCGTTGTTGAGGTCCCTGATATCGATGCCGGCGAACTCCCAGCTGGTCGGCAGTCCGTTCGAGTTGGACGTCCAGGTTATCGGCGATGACCCGGAACCGTAGAAGACCTTTATCCCGTTCGTTGTGCCGGTGGAGTGGGTAATTGCGATATCCAGGCCCGATCCCTTGGTGAAGTTCCCCAGGAATACATCGTTCAATCTCCCGCTCGTCTGGGGGGAGGAGATGCCCGAGGTCGACCATGTGCCCGATGAATATTCCCATGCTCCCAGGCCGTTTATGGTCCCGTTATACCAGCCCCAGCCGTCGTCGCAGGCGTAGAGTTCCATATTGCCGTCACCGTCGGCGTCCCCCATCGTGATCCCACCCCAGCTGTCGTAATTGGGGAGGCCCGAAGAGGTGGTGGTCCAGTTGCCCTTTCCATCCCCCCTGTAGGCGTACAGGCCCGGGGACCTCGGGGACTGCCGTGTATGGCCCGAAAAGACCAGGTCGGGGTTGCCGTCCCCGTCGAAATCGCCCACCTCTATGTCATCGAACTGTCCGCTTGTACGAAGGGGTGAAGCGGTCACATCCTTGAAGGAACCTGTCAGGGTCTCCTCTCCGGCTGAATCGGGAACCGCTCCAGTGATCAGGAACAGTGATCCTATCAGAACAGATACCATCAGAACAGTGGAAAAGGACCTCATGCATTTTGACCTCCGCTGGGGGACCGCGAACATGTAATATCTCGAAAAGAGGACCCTCCCTATATAATTATTATCAGGGGGACATCCCCGGGGTCACTGGTATTTATTTGACAATAAGGCAAATATATGAGAAGGGGGCCTTCAGCAAATTACATATAGGGGGATTCCATGGGTCCCCCGAGATTGATAGGTGATGCCATTGACCGGTACCAAAAGGGAGATCGTCGAGACCACGGACCTTGTGAAGATATATGACACGGGTTCGGTAAAGGTCGAAGCCCTCAGGGGCATCGATCTCAAGGTGAAACGGGGAGAGATGGTAGCCGTAATGGGCCCCTCGGGCTGCGGAAAGACCACACTGCTGAACTGCCTTTCCGGCCTTGATGATGTGACATCCGGAACGGTTTTCATCGAAGGGACCGACATATCCAAGCTAAAGGACGATGCCAAGACCGAGTACAGGGCAAGGAACATGGGATTCGTTTTCCAGTTCTACAACCTCCTTCCTGTCCTCACGGCGGTGGAGAACGTCGAGATGGTGCTGCTTTTGAGCGGTCACAAGGCCAAGGAGGCAAGGAAGAAGGCGGAAAAGGCCCTGGCCACCGTGGGTCTGAAGGGATACGAGGGCCACAGGCCCTCCCAGCTATCCGGCGGTCAGAGGCAGAGGGTGACCCTGGCAAGGGCGCTCGTGAACGATCCCAAGATAGTATGGGCGGACGAGCCCACCGGCGACCTCGATAAGAGGAACTCGGACGAGGTGATGGAGCTGATGAGGGACCTCAACCGCAGACTTACCATGACCCTTGTAATAGTGACCCATGACCCCGACGTTGCTGCCAAATGCAGGAGGATAATCCACATGGAGGACGGACATATCGTGAAGGATGTCCCCATAACCGCAAAGGACGCACTAAGGCACCCCCGTACCGGGGAGTACCAGAGGCCGGGGGAGAGGGATGCCGGGGCTGCCAGGATAAGCAGGAAGCAGGAAGCTTCCCTTGGATGAGGGTGAGTTGGTATGTTCTCCTGGAGGAAGCTCTTGAGCCGCCTGACCGAGATAGGGCTCTACTTTCTGCTTCTTATGATGATCCTGGTGGTCATCATTGTTCTCTACGTGCTTCCCTCCGCGTTAAAACCCGCGGTCACCGTGGTGGCGGTCGTTCTTATGGCCGTCACCCTGGGATCCATCTCATTTTTGGCCCTCATGCACAGGCTGGAGTTCCGGATGGGATTTCGGAACCTGATAAGACACAAGGGGGACACCGTGATAGCCATCCTGGGTTTCATGATAGGCACGTCCATCATCTGTTCCTCCATGGCAATAGGGGACACCCTATCCACGATGGTCGAAGGATTGGTATACGACGGCTATCACCTCTACGACGAGTACATCGCCTTTCCGGACGCACAGGGCAATTACATCACCGTCAACGGCACCTTCGCCGACGATATGGCCGATATCGCCGAGGAGCTGGACAGGGAACGGGACCTGATAGACGGCATAAGCTGGGAGTACGAAAAAAGCGGCTCCGTTGTTAACTTCAACACATCGCTGTTCGAACCCGGCCTTACCCTACGCACCTTCAACTGGGGGACAGCAGATTCCTTTGGAGGTCTGTTCGCAGACGGAAAGGAGGTGGGATATGACCTGGGATATGACGAGGTTTATATTGTAAAGGACGGGGCCGAGAAACTGGAAGCACAACCCGGGCATACCCTCAGGATATCCTCGGGGGAGAGGGACCGTAACTTCACCGTGAGAGCGGTCCTTGACCAGACGGGACGGGCCAACTCACAGGACGGGTCATCCATCTACTTCTCGATGCCGGCCCTCTGGGACCTGTTCAACGAATCGTACTCAGAGGGCCCCCGTGGTGACGGCGGGAACTGGACTGGAGGTGCATACAACGTACTGGGGATATCCAACAACGGGGGTAGGGTCGAGGGGGCCGAACACTGCGAGGAGGTCGTCTCGGAGCTGGAAAAGAGGTGGAACGAGGAACTGGACCACCCCCTCGGGAGGGAGAGGGAGTTCGAGTTCACAGGCAACAAGGCCGACGACGTGGAGCAGTCCACACAGTCGATGCAGACCTTCACCCAGCTCTTCCTGACTTTCGGGACCTTCACCATAATAGCCGGGATCACCCTCATAATAAACATCTTCGTCATGCTTTCCGAGGAGAGGAAGGAGGAGATGGGGATCACCCGCGCGGTGGGGATGAAGAGGAAGGAATTGAGGCTTGTGTACCTGTTCGAGGGGACGTTCTACTCCCTCATATCATCCCTCGTGGGGGTTTTCCTGGGTGTCCTGGCGGGCTACCTGATAATCGTTGCGATGCAGTCCATCTTCTCCTCCATGGGTGTTGAGGGCTGGAACGTGATGGAATCCTACACCGTCACCCCGCTGTCCATGATACTGGCTTTCGTGGCCGGCTTCACGATAACGATAGCAACGACGCTGTTCATAACGAGCAGGGTCTCCAGGCTGAACATAGTCTCGGCAATAAGGAACACCCCGGTCCCCAGGAAAAGGCCAAGGCTGGTCACGATGGCACAGAAGGTATGCGGGGTTTATGATATCAGGACCTGCTCGGGCGACGACTCGCCGCTGGCAAGGGCGCTCTCCTTCCTCTTCGACAGGATGACCCTGCTTGGCTTCTTCTCCCTTTTCATCGGCGTGATGTCCTTACTGATAGGAACGGCGGCAAAGCAGTTCGCACCCACCTTTTTGGGTCTCTCGCTCCTGATGGTGGGGATCGCCCTGGTCCTGAAATACTTCCTCAACAACAGATTGACCTACTCCCTCATGGCAGTGCTCCTTCTGGTACTCTGGATAGTGGACATACCGTTCTTCAATGACTATACCGGAGGCATAGAGATGTTCATACTGTCCGGTATCTTCATGGTGTCGGCGGCCGTGATGCTCCTGATATGGAACACCGATCTCATCCTCTGGGTGGTGGAACGCATCGTTCTTCTTGTCGGGGCCTCCCCCGCCTCCATCAAGATGGCCATCTCCTACCCGGTGAAGAAGAGGTTCAGGACGGGTGTGACCATCTTCATGTTCTCGCTGATAATATTCACCATAACTGGCATGTTCATGATCTCGAACACGTTCATGATCAACATAGATGCATTCGAGGAGACCCTCGGGGGCGGTTACGATGTCATCGGAATATCCCAGACCGGGGTTGATGACCTGGAATCCTCGGTTATCAAAGGTGAGCAGAACCCCCTTTTCGACATCGAGGTATCCGACAAGGTTGACTGGGAGAACACCGTTTCCCTGTCGATAGGATTTTTGCGGCTCAATATGTCCATGGAGATGTACGGGCAGGTATTCGAGGAAGAGGTCCCCTATCAATGTGCGGGGATAAACGACAAGTTCATAGAGAAGAACTCGTACGGTTTCTCCAAGGTGGACTGGGACCTCGTGTACGAGGGTGGGGAGGGGCCCAGAGAGGACGAAGACGTCTGGCAGGCTGTGAAGGATGACCCGGACCTCATAATCATGGATTCCACCCTGAGCGGGGACAATTCCTTTGTGATGGCCACCAACATGGTGCTGGATGCGGGAGACGAACTGGAGCTCATAAGTTTTAACGGGACCAGGGTGAAAAAGACGGTGATAGCCTTCACGGAGCAGCAGGGTATAAACGCCATCTTCATGTACAATGGAACGGCAGAAGAGGAGTTCGGGGTGACAGAAGAGAGGGTGCACCTGTTCCGGATAGAAGAGGGAGAGGACACCCGGGAGGTTGCCAACGATCTGAGGCGCTCGCTGATCTTCTACGGCCTGTACACTATCATCGTCAGGGAGCTGATAGAGGAGGTACTGGAGACGCAGAACGCCTTCTTCGACCTGCTGAACGCATTTCTGGCCCTGGGACTGGTCATAGGCGTTATAGGTCTCGGAATAGTGACGCTTAGGTCCGTCTACGAGAGGAGGCACGAGATTGGGATGATGAGGGCCATCGGTTTTAAGAGGAACTCCGTCGTCATGACCTTCCTGGGGGAGTCCGCATTCATAGCGGGATCGGGCCTTTTTCTGGGGATGGTGCTCGGCATTCTACTGGGCTGGATCCTCTGGAAGGACGATCTTGGCGATCTATTGCCGGAGTTCGGCATCCCCTGGGTGAAGATACTGGTGGTGATCGGTATCGCCTTCTTCTTTGCGGTCGCAAGCTCCATTCCACCTTCTTTCAGGGCATCCAGGGTCACCCCGGCCGATGCATTGAGGTATGAGTGACCCTCCGATAAGAGGATACGGTCGGATAGATCGAGGCTCCTTTGGTGACATAGATTCAGATCCCCTGCAGACGGTCAGATCCCTTTTCAGAATTGACGGCCCCCGAGTAGGGATGTTCAACACATGCACTATAAAGTTTAAAAAGGGGGCCCAGCGTATTTTTTCACACACGGAAGTGAATGAAATGCGAGTGATAGGGCGTAAGTTACCCCTTTTCCTAGTCCTCCTTTTGATCCTACCCGGGGCTTTTATGTTATCCCGGGATGCGGCAGGGGACGGGGGATTCATCCCGGTCAAACCGGTCGAGGTTTTCGAACCGGGACAGAACGGTATAGTGTGCTGGAACTCTACCCATGAGAGGTTCATACTCTCGATAGACGTGAGCGCCGAGGAGGCGACACAGGGGCTGCACGTGGTCCCTTTCCCCTCCCTCCCGAGCGTGACCCTGGGGAATATGACCATATTTGACAATCTCACGGCGGTGTTCATGAGCACCGTCCTTTGGGATGAAAAATACGAAGGTGGATACAATGACGGAGGGGGAGCCGGAGCCGCTCCAGGTAATGGATCCCCCGTAGACATAGAGGTACACGAGATGATCGGCCCCCACGATCTCTCTGTCATCAAGGTCAATGATCCGTCCGGATTCCAGTATGCGATAAGCGGGGTCCTTGAGGACCTGGGCATACCATCCCACTACTGGCCCCCGGAGATGAACCAGGTGGTCACGAACTACGTCAGGAGGGGCTACTGCCACTTCGCACTTGACATGTTGTCCGTCACCAGGAACACCTCCACGATAGAGCCGCTCGTATACGAGTTCCAGACAAAAGAGGCCGTGTTCCCCCTGGAGATAAGTTCCATCCTCGAGGGGGAATGCGAGATATCCGTGGCGATGATAGTCCCGGAGGACCTCCCCCTGGACCTCTCCGACGCGCTGGACGACCTGGAGATGAAGGGTGAGGGGAAGATATCGAATTTCCACGTGGGATCGATAGACGGGGACCTCTCCGAAATGTTCGCAGCCGATTGTTACGGGCTGCTATTCAACGGCATGGTGGACCTGCCTTCCCTGAAAGGGGACCTGGTCGTAAAGGAGGACAAAGATACCCTCTGGATGAGCTGTACGAACGAATACAACCCACTGGGGGTGAAGGTCTTCACCCGCAACGACGGCAGCTCCAGGATGTATTCATATTCCCGCAGGCCGTATTACTACGATGATTGGGAGTACCGGATGTTCGAGGAGCCGTGGATCACCTGCAGGGAGGCTGACACGGGTTCACTTCTGTGGGAGGTATACCTGCTGCGGTCGGATGATGTCTGGTGGATGGACCGCGATCTTCTGGTGGAGGACATGGACGGGGATGGGACAGAGGAGGTGGTCGTGATGGATAACACCTACAATGTATGTTTTCTCACGTGCCTGGACCCGTCCGACGGTCATCAGCTCTGGAACGTACGCTCCGATCACCTATACTCGTTGTACCCAACCCTGATCAGGAACGGACAGGGCAGCCCGCACATCATACTCTCCACCTCATATCGGAACCTTCTACTGATCGATGTGGGGTCAGGGGAGACCCGGACCGCATCTTTTCCGGACCGCCTGGGCAGCTACACCAGAAGCTGGGTCATACCCCGTATCGATGGTGACAGGATCGTGATCACATCTCACAATTACGACGGGGTTGAGAAAACCTGGTATTTCGATCCATGGGTCCTCTTCCATCTCAAGGATGATGCCTGGTGGGTCCAGGGATGGGATCAGATGACGGACGAGGTGGTACGGACCTACAGCGGATATCATGCGGTGCATCTGGGTTCCACCGTCACCACCCGCAGATTGGGAACCAATGAGAGTACCCGGTGGAACCTCGACGGCAGGGAGTATATGGGTCTGTTGGGGGACCAGATGATGGAAGGTGGAAGCTGCGTTCTGCTTCTGGAGGGCCAGGGAGAGCTCGGCAGGTTCCAGTGTGCGGATACCTTTACCGGGGAAATAAGATGGTCGACCCTTGTGAGGGAGATCGAGATCGAAAACCCGCGGGTGGAAACGGCGGACCTGGACCGCGACATATACAGCGAGGTGATCCTGAAAACGGGGTACTGGGAGGAGAGCGTATATGCGATCGACCACGACGGTTCTTCTGTCATGTTCTACCCCTCAGAATGCACGGGGCGGGGGATGGATATGGACACGGACGGGTTGTCAGAGCTTGTCCTGGTCGAAGGGTACTCGCTGATCATGATGGAACCCTTCACGGAGGAGGTGACCTTCGACCTTGAAGACCATATGGACAACGATGGAAACGATATCCAACAATGTATCGTATCTGACGTGAACAACGACGGTTTCATGGACTCCATTCTGAAAGGCAGTGAATTTTCCATATACCTTGACGGGTCAATGGGGGTGATGGAAGGTTACTTCTCCAGGTTCGGGAATATAAAATATCTTGAGGTGAAGGATAATTCCGAAGGGGAGAAATTCATATTGATCGACCTGGGAGAGAGGTACTACTGCATCGGCAACCGGCGGACCGTGGAGATACACTGTGCAGGGGAGGAGTTCATCAGCGGGTCAAGGATACCGATCATCGTCTCTGTCGAGAATGGAGGCTATCCCGTGAGGGATGCCGATCTCATTTGGACCTCGGATATTGGCGGGACCTTCTCCGGTACAACGCAGATCATGCCCGGTCTCTACTTCTTGGAGTGGACCACGCCCCTGGATTACACGGGGTACGCCTCGGTAGAGGTGGAGGTCCAAAGCCCTGTCCTGTCGTGTCCAAGGGGCAGGTATCAGTTCCTGCTCGTCAATGAACAGGACCATTCCTCAAAGGGAAAGCTGCAGGTGGAGGGAAGGTTCCTTCCCGACGTCGTCCAGACCGGACATCAGACCTCTTTCGTGGTATCACTTGAGGGTTACGAGGGCACATCATTGGAGCTGTCGCTTGCAGGGATGCCCTCATCGGAGGAGGTCCTCCCATTCATGTCAATAGGCAACGCCACCTGGATTACCACCTATACGGTGGACCTCCCGGGCACGTACTATCCCGAGCTGGTCGTGACGATAAACGGCAAGGATATCTGGAGGGGGTTGTACGTATTGATCGTGGAGGATGACCCGGACCCGTCAGCTCAGGGCTCCGTCCTTTTCATTCCGGGGAGATCGGAGGTCCATGTGGGGGAAAGCGTGCAGGTCCTCATGATGGTGCCCCCGGATTATCCTCTGGAGACGCTCGAGGTGGTATGCAATTCCGAATATCTGTCCGATCTCATAAGACTGAGCGAGAGGGTGTGGGTGACCACCTTCACCGCCCCGGACCTGTCGGGTCACTTAAGCATTCCGATAGAGATACACCTTGGAAAGTACGCATACGAGACCGTATATCTCGAGATCGATGTGACGGGAGACGCCGGTATGCCTGTCGGGTCCGGTACGGTCGTAGGGAATCTCACCGTCCGTTGCAACGTGACCAAGAGGTACGCCTCGGGACCGAACATTATGGACATTTTCATATGCATCATCGAGGAGGAGCTGCCAAAGGAGATCGGGTCCTACCGGGTGGTGGACTGCTCGCCGGGTTGGACGGTCACGGTACCGGTCCAGGACCGGGAGGACGAACTTCATCTGACCCTGACCACGGAAGGGGAAACCATAGGCTACGTCAGGCTGTGGGTCTATGACAAAGAGGGGATCGGTGATGAGGTTCTGATTCGTCTCGATCCCTCACCCGAGGGGGAGGGGGGTGGTGTGGTCACCGATGACGAAGGGGAAGGGTCCCCCACTGACGGCCCTTCCGATCCCGATGGGGACGACGGAGGTATTGAACCCGCCCTGATGATAGCAAGCATCATCGTGATAGCGATCGTACTGATAGGTGGGTCCCTGCTTCTTGTTCTTATCGAGAGAAGGCAGAAGGACAGCGAGGTTTTCTGGAAGGACCGGGATACCTGAAGCTTACGTATACAGGAATATGATAAACACTCGTACACCAGCGGTCGAGGAGGTCTTATACAACTCCTCCACTTATCCAAGGGATTGAAATAGTAACATGGGTCTAATGCTGTCCGATGCTGAGGGAGAAGGACATCAAGCTGATAGTTGCGGTATTGGTGGTCTACCTCACCGGACTGTCACTATATTACCCTCTGACGGAGCTCTACGAGGAGGAGCTCCCGCCCGCCTCCATGTATATTTCCTCTTTCACATTACCGGAGAACCCCCCAGGGAACATGACCATAACAAGCTCGCTCGAGGCTGCCGGTGACTACCTGCTGAGACATATGAGGGATACGGGGAAGTTCACCTATCTTTTCAATGCGGAGACCGGTTCCTCCGGAAGCGGGTACAACAACCTCAGGCATGCCGGCACCGCCTATTCCATGGTGCTGATATTCAAATACACGGGAAAGGAGAGGTTCTTCAACGGATCGGTGAAGGCGGTGGAGTACCTCTTCAACTCCGCCCTGGTCTACGAGAGGTGGAACGGGACCGAGGTGGCTTACATCAGGTCCGGCACCAGCATCAAACTGGGAGGGGCTGCCCTGACGCTTTTAGCTGTCTCGGAGCTGTTCAACGTATCCTCCTGCCCCTATACGAGGCAGAGGGATGGACTTGCATCCTTCATACGCGGTATGCAGAAAGACGACGGCAGCTTCAGATGTTACTACAAAAAGGACGAGGACAAGCACAGCGACTACTATCCGGGCGAGGCCCTCCTGGCCCTGGCCAAGGTTCATCATGAGACCGGGGATGAAAGTGTGAAGCAAGTACTGCTGAAAGGCCTTTCCTTCTACAACGAATACTATGCCAAGGGGAGGTATACAGCGTATACCCCCTGGGCCACAGAGGCCATGCTTTACGCACTTAACAGAGGGGATAACGAGAGCACAACGGACCTCTGCTTCAGAATGGCCCTCTCCTGCATGAGGGGTCAGAACAAGGTTCCCATCGACGGTGACCAGAGAACGATCGGGGGTTTCGGCAGCGAGCCGAAGGCCAACGCGGCAAGCAGGATAGAGGGAGTGGTCGACTCCTACATGATAGCAAGGAGGAGCGGACGCGGTGATATGTTGGCCCTGTTCAATTCCAGCATGACCCTATGTGCGGGATTCCTTCTGGGATTGCAGGTGACAGATGCTGAGGTCCAGGACGGGACCTATTCCAGCTCATCCCTGGGGGGTTTCGTCAACTCCCACAGGGACCCCTGGATCAGGATAGACTATGTCCAGCATGCGGTGGTGGTGCTGGCAAAGATCATGGTTTATCGGGGATCGACAGAACACGTTTGAGGTTCGGTGCAGTGCTCCCTTACCTATATCGATCTGATCACATCAGGGGTCCACGGACCACATCTGAGGTGCGGTGTTCCTTACCCATATCGATCGGATTCCATCAGGGGTCCACGGACCACATCTGAGGTGCGGTGTTCCTTACCCATATCGATCGGATTCCATCAGGGGTCCACGGACCACAACTGAGGTGCGGTGCAGGTCCAAGCACACATAGGATATTACGTCCTCTTGAGGGCCCATGGACCACGTGATATCCGGACCGATCTCAAGCCCATGACGGGAAAGGGCCCCGCATTCAGTATCCTTTCTCATTTTACCCAGTATGGGTTGCTGAGGTCCTCGAAGGCGGATGTGGCCGCTCTCGCACCCTGGGCCGCTGCGATCACTATCTGCTTCAGACCGCCCGTTATGTCGCCTGCGGCATATACACCAGGCATGGAGGTCGCCTGCCTGGTGTCGCATTTCACATAACCATCCTTGTCCAGGTCGAGTGAGAGCTCCTTTGCGAGCTCGTTGTTGGGCACCTCACCGACGGCGATGAAGGCACCCGCGGCCTCCACATCCTTTGTCTCCCCCGTCCTGACGTTCTTTATGGTCGCAGATATCATCTCATCGGTGCCGTTGAACCTCTCAATGACTGAATCCATCAGCCTGTCCACCTTGAGCCCTTCCACCTGCTCAACGATCGACCTCTCCGCCCTGAACCGGTCCCTCCTGTGGACTATAGTGACATCACAGTCTATGTTGTCGAGATAGGCGGCGTATTCGAGGGCGGTGTTCCCCCCGCCCACGACGAGGACCCTCTTCCCCTTGAAGAAGAAGCCGTCGCAGGTAGCGCAGTAGGAAATGCCCTTTCCGTTCAGTTCCTCCTCCCCCGGCACCCCCAGATGTTTGTGCTCGGCACCCGTGGCGATGATGATTGCCCTTGCCCTGACGGCACCTTCCGGGGACCGGATCAAAAAATCCTCCTCTTTCCCAATAGAAGTAACATCGAAGAACTCCCTTATCGGCGTGTACTGCTCGGCGTGCTCTTTCATCTTCATCGTGAGGTCCGCACCGGAGATGCCCTTCTCCCCCGGCCAGTTCTCGATGAGATAGGATGTCTGCATCTGTCCCCCCGGCATCCCCCTTTCCAATATTACGCTCCTCAGCCCGGCCCGTCCCGCATATATGCCGGCGGCGAATGCCGCCGGGCCGCCTCCTATCACAGCAATGTCGTAAATATCATCTCCCATCGATATCACCGTACAACGGTCCGATGGAGGCCCTGGTGATATTAATCATTTGCTGCTGAATTGCCCATCGTTTCGGGGCCGGACAATACAGAAGTTTCGGCTAATCTTATATAGAAGGGCCTGAATATTCACGCAAAAGGATAATATATCACGGGATGTTTGGTATTATCCGTAGAAACATCCTGAAAAATACCGGTGAAGACAATGAGGCGTATCGCGATAGCAGTTCTGGTCATCGGGCTGATGTCCCAGATAGGCATAGGCATCTACGAGGTATCTGTCAACACGGGAATTACGGATGAACCAGAGGGCGAGGAGCTGCCCGGATCGGACATAGAGACGATTACGGTGACCGATATCAGGATAGGTGACCAGATAGTGTACGAGTACAGCCTTTTCGCCCAGCTCCACAGCGAGAACAAGACCTCCGGAGAATGGGAGAGGTACACCCTTGAAGGAAGGGGTGACCTGTTACAGTTCGTGGACGAGCTGATAGATATGAGGGACGGCTTCGAGATCTCCCACAAGGCCGTGAGGATGGTCTACGAGACAGACGCCAAGTTCTCCGCCAAGATGGAGGGCTCGGACCAGGACACCGTCACCATACCCGGCGAGCTGATAGTGGACAGGAGCGAATATAGGAACCTGTACGATAACCACTATCTCATGACCTCCAATGCGGGTTCCCTGGGCCTGGAAGGCGTGGGGACCAAATGGGGCGATGTGGGAAACCTCCCGGTGAACCTGAGATACACCGCGGATCTGAAGACCTATCCCGATCCCTCCCAGGAGCCGATGGAGACCCTGGACGAGGCCATTTACGGAAAAGGGCAGCAGCTGGACCTCCAGTCGGAGGGAGAGGTGGACCCGGACCCGAGGTTCCAGGATCTCTACGAGGCGTACAAGTGGAGGGTGGAGGGTGCCTACGTCCTGAACGATATGGACACCTTCAAGATCAACGTCACGAGCAAGTACATCGACTGGATCGAGTTCCGCCGGGAGTTCTTCATCACGGCCGACTTTCCCTTTCCCCTGAAGGGTTTCACGAGGACCAACTCCTCCTACGAGGACGAGACCTACAAGTTCTACATGGTCCTCGAAACGACCAGGGAGATCAAGTCCCTGAGGGCGGGGGAGAACGAGGTCAACTGGGGCTCCACCCTGGGCCACAACGATTACGTTTCCAGGCACCCTGCCGGGGAGTTCGAAACGTGGAAATACGCACCCGCCCCCGGTTCCGAGCTGGAGAGGTCCGCCTTCAACGGCTTCACACTGGACGATGCCATACTACATGCCAAGACCAATTCGACCGAACTGTCGGCCTTCCTGCAGGAATACGAGAGGCAGGGCCTGGTGCTTGTCGACGGGACCGGTTACAACGTCTCCGAGCAGGGGGGCAAGAAGACAAGGTACTGGAACATCACATTCGCAAAGGTCTTCTCCCGCGGAGAGGCGGAGGGACTGGACTGGGAGGACTGGCCCGATTGGGCCTACCGGATACTCGTGGCGCAGGATATCGAGAGGGTTTCCGGAAAGAACCAGGTGACAACGTACATCGCCAAGGACGAGGGTGACGACCGCCACGGCAGGATAAGGGGCGGCATCTACGAGGAACACCTGAACGCAGGCTCGGAACTGCTGACCTTCACCAGCGCGGAGAGGATATTCCGCATAGACGACCAGGTGAAGGCCGAGGCCTTCGATGACAACAAGCTCTCGGAGGATGTCGGCCTCGGCTACGGGATCACCGGGTCCGGGGAGGATAACAGCCCCGGCATGGTGCTAATATCCCAGCTGACGGGGATCACGACACCGACGAGCGACAATGCTTATGCCATTCAGAAGCAGACGGTCTGGGAGTCGGGGGCCACATTCAGCGCCGCCGTGGACGCCAATACCGGACAGCTTCTCTACGTCACCAGTGTCGAGGGGTCCGAGCTCGCATCCATATTCGGCGGATGATTCATTTTTCAGCCGGCAGCTCGAGGACGCTTGATCGCTCCTGCCATGTATGCCCGAGGGGTTGTTCCGTTCGGAACCGAGCGGACAACTGCCGAACAGGTTTCGAGCAGGTGCACGGTACCGGGAACAAATAAATACCACAGCCAATATTGGTTGATATCCGGAGCGATGCACTTTGGACAGCAGGAAGCTCGCCTTCATGGCCCTGACCGCTGCCCTGCTCGTGAACGCGACCATCTCGTTCTGGCAGGGTGGCCTCCCGGGACCCGCCGGTATCGACGGACCCGACAGTTCTGATACGGTGAGCGTTAACGACAGGGTCGATATACCCCTGCCAAAAGAGGGGTCCATCTATTCTTTCGATCACTCATCCAACCTGACGCTCGTGAGGGAGAACCCCGAAGAGGGGTCGGATGTTGGAACCTACCACCTCGATGCGGTGGTGAAACGGGAATGGGGCTCCGGTTCCATGCTCAAAGTGGTGTCCGGGACCCACGAGCTGAGCTACACGCCATCGAGGGGGAGCAAACGGCTTATGGTGGGTTCGGTGGACCAGGGTGTGGACGTTAGGCTGGACCAGGAGGGCAACTTCGTGAGGCAGTACCTCAGTACCGCCGCTGTCTATGAGGGTTCGCTTCTGGGCCCCAGGTCCTCCGTGGACGTTGTCTCCGAGAGGTACTTACCCAGGGTGGACGAGGACCTCTGGATGCGTCTGCTTGACGGGAGGAGCAGCTTCGAGGCGGGCTCCTTCGACGGGATGGAGATGGAATTGGACCTTCCCTCTCTGGGTGTGGAGGTGGGCATGGTATCCATCCGATGGGAGACCACCTCCGTGTTCACCCGGGGAGGCAGGGAGCATGCGGCCGTGGAGTTCACCTTCACCCATGGGAACGGTTTCCAGCTTTCCCACGGGATAATCCTGAGGGAGGGGACCTCCGTTCCCGTGAGGTCCGACCTGTTACTGAACGGCACCTACAGCTCCGAGGGCGGGACCATCAGAATGGAGATGAGGGTGATAGAGGTGCTCGAGGGGGAGGTGGTCTCGGACGGTGCCGAGCTAAGGTTGATGCCCGGACCGAGGCCCCCCACCCCCGATGTGCTGCCGACCAGGAGCGTGGTGGGTCTAGTTCAGCCCGGAGGTGCGGGGGAGACCATGTACACCCACCTTCCCGAGGAGGCCCTGGAAAAGGCCCTCGGGGAGAGCTTTGGCCTTGCGGATTTCATCCTTACCCACGGTGAGGATAACGTGACGACATCAGCCTGCACATATTACCGGAACCAGTCGAACCTCAACACTCACGATCAGATCTGGAACATAACCTTCACGACGAACGACGATAGGAGTAGGGGTGATTCCTACTACGTTCAGGTCGGTGCACCCTCGAGGGAAGGCCAGTTCGATCTTCTGGGGCTTCGGCTGATCTCGGAGGGTAGCTACCGCTCCCATTTCGCCCCGGACCCGAACAGGAGGTGCATGACACTGGAGGCCCACGAGCGGCTGCTGCTGTCGGATGAGTGGATGAGGGGTCGGTTCACGGACGGGGATGCCTACATGCCGGATTACGAGCTGGATATACGCTCCAGGGGCGGGGAGGGGCTGGAACCATTCCACGCACTGGCATTCCACCTGCTTGGAATGAGAAGGGCTGTGGCCGAGGATGTGTTCATATCCTGCGCACCGGACAGCGAGGATCCAAAGACCGTATACGTGGGTGCCGTTGACGGTCAGGAGGGCACTATACTGTTCAGAACGGTGGTCGTGGGGAACTACATACAGCTGCTCTCGGGCCAGGAGTTCGCCTGATCCCTGGAACGCCGATCTGCCCCCGGTCCTTTCCTTTTTCCCATTATTCTTCGATCGGTTCAGAACCCTTTCCGGTCCATGGACCTCAGCATGGCCTTCACGTTGTTCTCGATATCCCTGTCGTTTGCGGAGAAGACCGCGGAACCTGCCACCAGGATGTCGGCTCCGGCCCTGACCACCTCTCCAGCGTTCTCCGGGGTGATACCGCCGTCGACCTCGATCTCGAGGGACAATCCGCGCTCGTCAACAAGGTGTCTTAGGTCCCTTATCTTGTCCAGCGTGTAATCCAGAAATACCTGGCCCCCGAAACCGGGGTTGACCGACATCAAGAGGACCAGGTCCACCCTCGGCAGGACCCATTCTATCGATTCGATGGGCGTGTGGGGGTTGAGCACGACACCGCATCTCTTTTTCCTCTCCCTGATGGATGCAAGGACCCGGTCCAGGTGGTGTGTCCCCTCCACGTGGACGGAGACGTAATCCGCACCGGCATCGGCGAACCTGGGTGCGAAGATATCGGGATTGTCGATCATAAGATGCACGTCGATCTCCCTGTCGACGTGTTTGCGAAGTGACCTCAAAAGGGGTATGCCCATGGTGATGTTGGGCACGAAATGGCCGTCCATGACGTCAACGTGGGCCATGTGCGCTCCCGCCCTGAACGCCCTCTCCAGGTCCCCCCCAAGGTTGTAGAGGTCGGCAGACAGGATCGATGGTGCAAGTCTCATTTTTTCCCTCCCGATGGTATCCACTTCTCGCATAATAGGCTAACTGTGACCCCAGGGTGGCGGCGGGGCCCTCCTAGCCCCCCCGTCCTTTTCACCTCCAGGCTCCCTTTTACTGAGACCCGCCCTCCGCGCTTTATATGCACCTGCCACCTTCCGACCTCCGGAAATTCCCCGGGGCCCCCTTCTAGTTTTGCCTCCCTCCCCCTTCAGACCTTTACGCATCCTTTCATCGGGAGAGCCTCCGGCCTCCCTCTTAACGGACGTTTCACCCTCCTCGGCTTTCATCCTGCGGGGAAGTCCCAGTGTGAAAATGACGGAGAGAAGTGCGATCACAAGAGGTATAAGAAGCCACCACCTTATGCCGGATGAACCGTCTTTTTCCTCTTTAGTCATGTTGAAAAAGCCCCCGTTCACAACCTCGTCCTCCCCGGCATCCCCCCCCGCCCAGAAGATGGTGGTGTTGTACATTATAACCCTCCCCCTGACGAAATAATCCCCCTCCTCTTCGGATGTCTCGAATGAGGCCATCCAACCGCCGGAGAAGCTCCCCGGGTCCATGTCCCATTCGAGGGCCAGGTCCCTGATCAGGTGCAGGTCCTCCGCCGATAGATCGTCCCTGCCGACCCACGACATGGTCCCGTTGAATGCCAGGTCCCCCGCCAAACTCTGTGACCAGACGGTGTAGAGCATGTCATTTTCAGAGGTGCCCTCCACGAAACCCTCTTCCGTGAACCTTATCAGCGAGGGTCCTAGCGTGATGGTCTTATCATGGACCCTCAGGGGGATCCTCGACGCTTCCGCCGAAAAGCGGGAGGTCAGCTGTCTTTTGTCCTCGACCCATCCGGGGAGCGTGGTGGTCCTGAGAAATAGGTCCCCCGAATAGGCGGGCATCTCGAGGTCGAGCCAGAATCCGCCCGATCCGTTCACGATCATCACCTCCGGTCCGAACAGCCAGTCATCGGCCCGGTCCCATCCGGAATCCAGGGCCCTGGAGAGGCCGTAGAATATGGGCGTATCGGGGGCGTTCCCCGTGGTCCCGACCAGTACCCTGAAGCCCTCCAGCGGTTCCACGGAGTGGGGGTATTTGAAGACGGTGGTCGTGGGCTGCACGTCTATCCTGCAGGAATCCGTGCGGTTTCCCCGATCGGTCATCAATGTTGCCTTCAGAACGGCCTCTCCGTGCACGGGCGGTACGGGAACGAAGTAGTGCGCCTCCCCCTTGGTTATGTTTTCCGGCTGGAACGTCCATGATGTCCTCATCCCTCCCCCCTCGACCTCGAGCACGAGCTCCGTTGGGCTCAGGTTGGTGTCCCAGTCGAGTCTTATTTGGGGTACGATATATGAATCGGAGGGGGCAGGGGAGGGGTAGGTGTCAGCTATGTAAACAGATATCAGTTCATCCTTTTCATCGGGCCCCTCCTCTTTTGGGTCCTCCTTGTCGGGCGGGCCGCCGCTGATATTGACCGTCAGCTCCTTTGTCCAGAGGAGGGAGTTGAACCTCCCCCCTGCGCCCCTGGAAAGCGATAAGAGCGTCCTCGGACCCGTATTCGGGGACCCCCCCGGGACATGATCCCCCCAGTCGCGGTCGGGTGATACCTCGAAGGTGAACGTGACCGAACCGTTCATATCGGGTATCCCGAAGGTCCCCTCCCAGGTCATCTCTGGCAGGACCCCGTGGTATTCGTATGTGGGGTCCTGGATCACGTCCGTTGACCCGTTCTGATATGTGATGATCAGCCTGTCATTGACCGGATCCGTCACCCCTGCAATTGAGATGTTGACGGTTGCGTTGCCATCGATATGGTTGATGCTGCCTCTGACCTGGGGGCATGCAAGCTCGCATGAAGCGAGGCATACCCTTACCCCGGACGGGACCGTCCCGTCCGTGGGGCCCCCCACGTCGAATATATCGGTGAGGTCCCCCAACCCTTCCAGGAACCAACCCTTGGAATCGTCAAGCTCCACGGTGGCCGTGGGCAGTGACCACGGTAGGATGGAAGTGTCATTGAAGAGGAGGTCCGGCCTTACCGTGGACCCGTAGAGGTGGTCGTCGTAGGCCCCGGTAAGGAAGCTGACGTAGGGAAATGCGTTGGCGGGCCCGTATGGAAGCCCCTTTCCGGACGCCGCCGAGAGGCAGGCACCCAAATCGGAGAACATAACATGGTCGGGGCTGAACACCCCCGCATCGTTGCATCCCCAGGGTGTGAACACACCCTCGGAGCCGGTGTGGAAAGACAGGGTAATGAAAAAGGGGTACCATTTTGCCATGCCGTGCACGGCCTCTGCACCGGCGGTCGTCAGGGGTATGCCGTCCGAGTGGGCACCGACCGGTGTCGGGTCCAAAGGATAGTCCCTGTTGGGGTCCTCCCCGTTCTCATCGTACCTGATCCCGTGGTCGTAACCGTAAGGGTTCACCACGGGCATGAGGGCTATGTTCAGCCGATCCACAATATGTACTACCCTCTCGTCTTCTGCGGAGTACGAGTTCAGCAGGTACTGGGCGAAGCCGAGGACCGCTTCCACGGAATCGGGTTCGTTCCCGTGGTGCCCTCCGATCAGCAGTACCCCCGGTCTGTCCTCTTCAAAGTCGCCCACGAGCAGGATGGGTATGACAAGTCCTCCGGGTATGTCCCGGACCCCCAGCATGTCCTGCGCGGTGGTGTACGAGGTGATATCAGGGTGCTCACCTGAGAGGGACTGAAGGAGGGATGCCGCTGTGGTTGAATTGTGGTAGGACCAGCCCCCATCCCTCGCAGGCCACTCGGATGCGGTATGATCGCAGAGGGCCCGGTCCCCACATCCGGTGGTCCCCGATATGATCGGGGGGCCCACCGTTGATAATACGAGAAGGATGAAAAACGATGCCGCGACAATATCTCCGGTACGGAACCCCCGCATGTTCCTATCAACAGATTCTCGACTATTATTGGTTTTGGTGGCACCCGTGTCGGGACCGAAGGGATCGAGTATGTATCCAATTTACCAATTACTCTCAAAAAAGGAAATATCCCCTCATGAGGGGACCAGTTTGACATATTCCAGCCCCTCGTCGGAACGAAAGTCCCTAATCATCTCCTTGACCTGTGAGGCATCACCGTTGATGATGAAAACCTCCAAGCATTTCTCGTTCTTCAGGTGGGAATGTATCTGGGTGGCGATTATATCCTGAAAACGGTGCCTTATCCGGTCCAGGTTGGGGGAGGTGTGGGAATCATGCACAACTATCAGGACCCCCTCGACATCACCTTCCAGTGCCTCCCTCTCCTTTATATCGTCCTCCGCGGTCCGAAGGCAGGCCCGTACCGCCTCGCTCCTGCCCTTGAGGCCGAACGCCTCCTGCATCTTGTCCAGCACCTCCAGGTTCCTCTCCGTCAGGGATACGCTCACAACGGTCACATCGACCACCTGCCCTTTTTATTAAATTATAAGGGATATTCTCCCCATTGTTAATAAGTTTTAAGATGTCGAGCAATAAATATTAATAATAATCTAAACACTTCTTAATAACATGAAAATGAAATGGTCGATACCTACCGGTTTGCTTCCTCCTGTAACCGTACTGCTCATAACCGCCTCTTTCATGATAATTGCGGGATGCCTTGACACAAGCGACGATGACGAGCTCGATGTGGTCGTCGTCTCCATCCATCCCCAGAGGGAGATGGTCCAGGCCCTGGTGGGGGAGGACATCGAGGTCGTGGTGATGGTCCCCGAGGGTCAGTCCCCCCACGATTTCTCGCCGACCCCGAGCCAGATGATAGATGTCGCAAGGGGCGACATCTACTTCAAGGTGGGTTCCGGGGTGGAGTTCGAGGAGAACCACCTGGATACTATAAAGGAGACCGTCCCCGGTATGAGGGTCGTGGATACTTCAAAGGGGATCGATGTGAAGTCGTTCGAGGAGCACCTCGGGGGCTCCCATGAGGAACACGAGGAGGAACATGAAAGCGATGACGATCATGAAAGCGATGATGATCATGACCACGCAGGTTCCGACCCGCACATCTGGCTGTCCCCTTACAACATGAGGGTGATGGCAAAAAACGTGCTGGATGCCCTTATCGAGGAGGACCCCGACAATGAAGCCCTCTACAGGGAGAACCACGAGACCTATGTAGAGGAGCTTGACATCATGATCGCGGACCTCGACAGTTCCATGGGGCCATATTCGGGAAGGGAATTCCTCGTGTACCACCCCTCCTGGGGGTACTTCGGGGATGACTTCGAACTGATACAGCTTGCCATAGAGGACGAGGGAAAGGTCCCCGGTCCGCAGGGCATCGCATCCATAATTGAGCAGGCGAAGGAGCACAACATAACGGTGGTGTTCGTGGCACCCCAGTTCGACACATCGTCGGCGGAGGAGATCGCGGATGCCATAGGCGGACGGGTGGTCACGGCGAACCCTCTGGCTGACGATTACATGGACAACCTGACGTCGGTGGGTCGGGAGATGGTCAAGGGGTTCTCGGAGGCTGATGGTGTATGAAGGATGAGGATACTGCGCTTGGGACGGAGGGTGTATTGGGTCCGGTGGAGAGTAGATGGCAACGTGTTTCCCGGAGGCTGATGGTGTATGAAGGATGAGGATACTGCGCTTGGGACGGAGGGTGTATTGGGTCCGGTGGAGAGTAGTTGGCAACGTGTTTCCCGGAGGCTGATGATGTATGAAGGATGAGGATATTGCGCTGAGGACCAGGAAGCTGACGGTCGGATACGAGGGGGAGACCGTGATCGAGAACGTGGACCTCGATGTCAAACACGGGGAGTTCTTCGGATTGATAGGTCCCAACGGTGGGGGGAAGTCAACGCTGCTGAAGGCTGTCCTTGGACTGCTCGAACCCATCTCGGGCAGGATCAGGATATACGGTGAGCCACCCGAGGTGGGCAGGAGATTTGTGGGCTACGTACCCCAGTACTCCACCTTCGACAGGGACTTCCCCATCACCGTGAGGAACGTGGTCCTGATGGGGAGGAGGCGGAATAAGGGCATTAAGCCCTGGTACTCCGGGGAGGATAAAAAAGCGGTCAGGGAGGCCCTCGAGGATGTGGGGCTGCTCGACTTCAGGGACCACCCTGTCGGGGAGCTGAGCGGGGGGCAGAAGCAGAGGGTGCTGATAGCCCGTGCCCTTGCCGGATTACCCCGGATGCTTCTTCTGGACGAGCCCACAGCCAGCGTGGATGCCAGGGTGGAGGAGGGGCTCTACAAGCTTTTAAGGGACCTCAACAGGGATGTTACCATAATACTGGTGACCCACGACATAGGGATAATATCCCAGCACGTGGACACCATCGCTTGCATGAACCGGCACCTGTTCAAGAACGAAGAGCCGGTGCTGACAAAGGAGATGCTGGAGGAGAGCTACCAGTGCCCCGTGGACGTCATCGCCCACGGCATGCCCCACAGGGTGCTTGCCCCTCACGACAAGGGAACGTGAAGTGAGAAGATGCTGGACTGGTCCGAATACCTGCAGATGGCCTTCATCCAGAGGATGTTCATAGCGGGCTTACTGGCATCCCTTGCCTGCGGTGTTGTGGGGACCCTTGTCGTTGTGAAGAGGAACGTGTTCATCGCAGGAGGCATATCACATACCACATTCGGCGGCATAGGCCTTGCCTACTACCTGCAGTCCCTGGGGCTGACCTGGTTCGACCCCATGTACGGAGCGGTTCTTTTCGCAGTGGGTGCCGCGCTTGTGATGGGGATGAATGCGGTAAAAAAACGGCTGAGGGAGGACTCCACCATAGGTGGGCTGTGGGTCCTGGGGATGGCCGCCGGGATACTCTTTCTGAACATGGTGGACAGGACCGAGGTGACCGTTCAGTCACCGGAGAGCATACTCTTTGGCAACATACTGCTCATATCGAGGGCGGACCTGATCATGATGGCGGTGCTGCTCGCGGTGATATACGTTTTCATCGTGCTCACCTTCAAGGACATGGAGATGCTCACCTTCGACGAGGAGTACTCCGCCATATCCGGTATAAAGGTGGGGATCATGAACATGGTCCTTTTGGTCCTTATTGCTCTGACGGTGACCATAATGATCAAGGTGGTGGGGGTTGTGCTCATAATAGCTATGCTTGTCATACCTGCCGCTGTCGCCAACCTCTTCACCAAGAGGCTGCTCTCCATGATGATCTGGGCCACCGTGATAGGCATCGTCCTGACCACCGCGGGTAACGTGATCTCGGTGGAGCTGGACGCACCGCCCGGTGCTTCCATTGTCCTTTTGATGGGCAGCGTCTTTCTGGTGGCCCTCTTCGTGAAATGGACAACCTCGCAGGGACTCCTGAGGGGTGTCAGCGTTGCTAGGGCGTTCATTGTCGGGACGATAGGGGGCGGAGGCTCCCTGCTGGCAGGGGAGGTTTTGGGGCTATATCCAGTTCTGATATCGGTCGCGGTCGCCTCCCTGCTGGGCCTTTTATTATTTATCATGTCAAAGGCGGTAAAGGGAAAAGCCGATCGCTACAGGCTGCTTATTCCCCCGGTCCTCATGGGGACCCTGTTGACGACCGGGCTGCTAGAGATCCTCGGAATCGAAGCGGACCCTACGTTCTCTTTGGTTATCCTGATCTACTCACTGGCGGGGGTCCTTCTCGTCTTTATGGGAAAAGCGATATATACCGTCACCAAATCCTCCTAGTGCAGATGATGGTGAAAAGGAGGGTGTCGTTCTGACGGAGTTCAGCCACGTTGAAGGTGAAGACAGGGGAGATATCAGACTCTATGCCATAAGCACATGTGTCTGGTGCAAGAGGACCAAGAGACTGCTCTCTGACCTCGGGGTCCGCTACAGGTACGTCTTCGTGGACCTCACCCAAGGTGATGAGAGGGATAGGCTCAGGGAGGAGGTCAGAAAGTGGAACCCCTCCGTCTCATTCCCCACAATGGTAATAAATAACGAAAGATGCATAGTGGGTTTCAAGGACGAGGAGATCAGGCAGGCTCTGGGCAAATGAGCCCGGTTCACTTTCTGTCGATCCGTCCCGCGGTCCACGGATGATGGCAAATCGAAAAGGTCCCGTAAAGGGTTCTTGATGTCATTCGTACGGGCTCCGAAATCCCGTCATATATTATCCCGGGAGGCGTATGCAACATGAGCGAAGAGGAGATATCGAGAGAGGATGTGGACAGGCTCTTTCAGAAACTGGACAGGGAGGCTAAAGCGGGAGGGTACAATCTGAACCCGAACGAGGAGTTCACGAAAGAGCTCGTGGAGGGGCTCCTTGTCAATGAGAAGAGGTATGGGTACTGGGCATGTCCCTGCAGGCTGTCTTCCGGTGTAAAGGAGGAGGACCTCGACATCATTTGTCCCTGTGATTACCGGGACCCCGACCTGAACGAGCACGGCATGTGCTACTGCGGGCTGTACGTCGACGATGATATCGTTTCGGGAAAAAAGAGCATGGGCTCCATTCCGGAGAGGAGGCCCTCCAAGGAGGAGAGGGACAGGATAAAAAAGGAGAAAGCAGAAATGGAACCGGCCACGATCGGAAACCTGCCGCTTCCCGTGTGGAGGTGCACTGTGTGCGGGTACCTTTGTGCGAGGGAGGAACCCCCCGCCGTCTGTCCGGTGTGCAAGGCCAAGAAGGACCGGTTCGAAAGGTTCATGTGAGATGCGGGATCCCATCAGGAGGATCTGGTTCATTTCCCCCTGTTGTTCAAGGGGCCGTTTTTATCCCCCCTCATCTAAGGTACGGGTCCCCCTCCCCTCATATCCTTTTCTTTCCCGTTTTGGGTCCCCGACATTCCATTTTTCCCATTTTCTTCCCAATACGGTCCCCCTTCCCCCTCCCCATCCGGTCCTTCCCCAGGGGGCCCCTGGTCGCATCCCTGTTGAGAAATGTTATTAACCTCGACCAACGATCCATATGTAGTGAGCAGATGCCGTCATTGAGATTAAGGGGTGTCAGCGCAAGGATCTCGGACAAGGACATACCTATGAAGGTTAGGGAGATAAGAAAGCTTCTGGGCCCCGAGTACAGGATAGTGATAGAGGGGGACCATATCTCCATTGAGGGAGATATTAAGGACCATGACCTCAGAAAGAAGATAGACAGGATACTGGCGAGTTGATCCCGTGGGAAGGAAGTACACACGGGTGAACCTGGGTCACGGGGTCAAGCAGATAAATAATGTTCTGGCCTTCATCGACAGTGGAGCCGACCTTACGATAATTTCGACCTCACTCGCCAGAAGACTGGGGATCGAGGACCCCATCTATGAGAGGTCCTGGGTAGCATCGGATGGCGATGTCAGATACAGCCCCATAGTCGAGGTCAGAATAGAGGCCGAGGATGATCCAGAGCCCATAGAACTCGATGAGGTCATTATGGATGATCTACCCATGGATTAAGAGACAGGAGAACAGGTCATATTGGGGCTGGATTACCTCCAGAAGGGGAAAAAGACCCTGGTATTCGATGATTGAATTTGTAATAGGATATGAGAGTAGAGATGGGGCCCCCACAGATAATGATAGGGAACCAATATCAAATGTTACGGTTTGAAACCCTGTTCCCCGGGGCCCACTACCCCTCCCCCTATTCCATATTCGGGCCTTTTCTCCCCCGGATTCTCTCCACCCTCCCCATTCGCCCCCTCCTCTTCACCTTGCTTCTCCCCGGGGCCCCCGATCAAGAGCAGGGAGATACTCATGATCATTCACAGGAAGAAAAGAGGTGTGCAGACAGAGAGGGATACAACTTAGAACTGCTATTTCATCAGGACAAAAATTATTAATATACAATCTGGATATGATGAAATAGTATCATCTCCAGTGATCGAGAGGTCGCTGGCAAATATCATCACTGGCGATCCTTACGGGTCGCCAGAAAATTTGAATGAGGAATGAGTGCATGCATTCTGCAGCTGTGTTTATCGATGCAGGTTATCTGGAAAAGATCATATCGAGAAGATATTCGGGATTTCGTATCGATTATTCCAAACTACCGTATGCGGTCAAAGACGACGGAGACGAGATCCTGAGGACCTATTATTATAACTGTCCCCCATATCAGTCTTCCAAACCCACTCCAGAAGAGAGAAAAAGAAAGTCAGGTTATGACAGGTTCAGACAGGTTCTTCTGAGACTGCCACGATACGAGGTGAGGGAAGGTAAGACGGTAAAGAGATCGGAAACCGAATTCGGTCAAAAGGGAATAGACACATTGATTTGTGTGGACATGGTAAAACTCGTTTATTCAGGGAGAATAGACAAGGTGATACTGATCGCCGGTGATCATGATCTGATCCCGGGTATAGAAGCGGTAAAAGATGCAATGGTAATAACGAAGTTGATATTCCATAAAGAAAGCGTTAGCGATCAATTGTACGAGATGTGTGATGACAGAATGATGATAGACGATGAATTGGTTTCCATTATCAGAAGAGAGTGATGATTTAGAAGATGAAGCCTTCTCTCGAATCCGGGATATGAGCTAAAAAAAACCAAACATTCACGATCTCACCTATTTCGACCTGACCACAGATATCTATAACCCGGAACCCCTCCTCCAAATATCTATTTATTCTCAGCATACTGGAATGATCGAGGCATATTGGACATCGTACCTTCTTTCATGAAACCGGTGCCTTCCATGTTTGTACCATTCGGCCCCTCTTCTTCACCTTGCTTCTCCCCGGGGCCCCCTCTTTTCTTGAAGAATAGAAGAAGGAAGATGAGGGCCCCTGCAAGGACCGATATGACAGCGATGACGATAACAAAAACGACCCAGGGGAATCCGTTTTCTTCTCCATTTCCATCCTCTTCGATCTCCTGAAGTTCCACACTGATCTCATCTGAATAGGGACCCTCCCCGATATCGTTGACCGCAGATATCTGGTAGTAATAAGGGCCTCCAGGTAGCATTGTGTCGTTGTATTGGTATATCTGCGGCCCCACCTCCACAAGGAATTCTTCAGCTCCCTGAGAGGTCCCCCGATATATCCTGTAAGCTGTGATCTGAGAACCTCCATCGGTTTCGGGTCCATCCCATTCAAGAAGAATGAAATCCCCACCTCCTCTGGCGGTGAGGTTTCTTGGATGTGAAGGCACCGTTTTTATCTCTGGTCCCTCCTCTTTGAATGGTCTGCCTGTCAGCTCCCCCGATCTCCCCGAATCACCCCTGGAATTGACCGCAGAGATCCAATAGGTGTAGATCACGCCGTTATCAACTGAGGTGTCATTGTATTCATTTGTGTCTCCATCCAGCAGGATCAGTTCCTGCATCTCAGAGGGGCCCTCCTTCCGATATATCCTGTATCCGGTGATATCAAGTCCGCCCGTATCAATGGGGCCGCTCCAGTAAATGTGTACGAAACCGTCCCCGTATGAGATATCAAGATCAGTGGGCACACCGGGTACAGTGGTAGGAATTATAGACACTACAACGGACTTGTCGGATTCCCCCTCGGAGTTGATCGCGGATACTGAGTAGAAATGCTCCACCCCTTTGGTTATGAAGTTGTCCTCGTAGGTTGTGTTGGGGGCGATCACGGAATATGAGAACTCTTCCGGTCTCTCGGAGGTCCTGACATAGACCTGATATCCTATAATTTCCGCTCCGCCGTCCTTTTCCGGCTCATCCCAGCTCAATACATTGATCCCATCCTCGTAGACCACGGACGGGTTGAGGGGCACCGTGGGGGGACCAACAGGCATGCCAAGGACCAACTCTGAGCGTGGGGACCTCCCCATTTCGTTCTCCGCCATAACATCATAGTAATAGGAAATACCGTTCTCAACATCCGTGTCGGTCCAGGAATCCGTGTACCTGTCAGCTGTCTGCACAATAACGGGTTGGGCACCCTCCAGCCTTCGACTTATAATGTAGTTAATGATCCGGGTTCCCCCGTCATCCTCGGGCGGGGTCCAGCTTATCTCGTTGTACCCGTCTCCTGATTGTACATACACAGCGGGAGCGTTGGGGATAGTCATGGGCACCCGGGATACGACCTCGCTTGGTTCGGAATATCCGGCGATGTTCTCGGACACTACCTTGTAACTGTATTCCACTCCATTTGTGACGTAGGTGTCGTTGTAGTGGAAGATATCAAGGTTAGAGAAGATGTTCTCCCAATTCCCTGATCCGTCATTCCGGTACAGATGATAATCTATTATTTCTGCTCCTCCGTTATATGATGAGGGCCCCCATACTATGTCTATGAAGGAATCCCCGAAGTCAACCGAGATGATCTCTGGAGCGGAGGGTACTGTCAATGGTACCGCTGAAATGATATTGCTATAATCCGATTCTCCATACATGTTGGTAGATGTGAGGTAATAAGAATAGGTAAGTCCATTCTCCAGTCCAGTATCATTGAATTCCAGTGCATCCCCTGGCAATGTTTGGTACAACTCGAAACCTCCTCCATTCACCTGTCTGAACAGTGTGATACTCTCCAGCTCGGGCGCATTGTGGTCTATAGGATGTGTCCAGTTGATATGGACGAACTCGTTACCAGAACTGTCCAGGGTCAATGTTGGTGGCTGCGGTTTGGATTCCCCTATGGCGTATAATATACCGGATTCACTAACTGCATATACGGTACCATCCGGTCCTATCGCTGGAGTTGCTCGAAAGTTACCCCTTGCATCGACAGCCCATTTAAAAGTACCATTGCTCCAAATGGCATAAATAGTTGTACCAGAGCTGGTCCCTAAAAAGAAATTACCTTTATTATCAAAAGTAATTGAAGACCACCCCAAACCAACAGAGATTCTCTTATTTTTTATTGTTCCATTTTGAAAAAACGTATAGAGGTAATTATCAGGCCCATCACAATATATATTTCCAAATGGATCAATTGCAGGGGATGAATGAAAATCATTATTGTGGGTCCCAGGCATATAGTATTTCCAATTCTCCGAACCGTTCTTATCTACTGAGTAGAAGTAACCATCCCAGGAGCCGAAATAGATATTGCTCTCATTATCAACTGCAGGTGTGTTGGAGATGTAGCCACCCGTCCTGAATCTCCACTTTATTGTGCCGTTTGGATATAATGCGTTCATGTAATAATCATAATCACCTATATACAGAGTCCCGTCAGGTCCGATCGATACGGAGCCAATGTAGGTCTGTAGACCGGTGGACCATTTCTTAGTACCATTCGGGTAAACGGCAGTTAAACCAGCGCTGCCTATGTAGATTATACCGTCATCACCAATTGCCGGTGAGGAATGCGAACCGCAATGGTCCAGCTTCCATTTCACGGTACCGTTGTTTGGGTAGAGAGCATAGAAACTGCCATCAAGTCCGCTGAAATAGACAATATCGTCGTCACCTATTGCTGCTGAACCCTCAACACCATCTTTAAGGTAGAATTTCCATTTCATTGTACCGTTCGGATAAACAGCATACAAGTGTTCATCCGGGGACCCGAAGTAGATATCCCCGTTCATATCCACAACTGGTGAGGACCATACCCATGCTGTGTTCGGTTGGAATGTCCATTTGACCATACCTGGGTTGTCGGTTGTATCCACAGGGCATACTCCTGTTCTCTGGGCATTCCCTCTGAACATGGGACAGGATGAATCAGCGGGCCCATCCAGTCTGGTCCCTTCACTGCCGAACAGTTCGCTATCCGGTGGGTCCACAACGATGGTATCCCTTATACTATCCTCGGATGTATCCTCCCGATACAGGACAATTGGACCTGCTACTATCTGGAATATGAGTATCAGGGATAGGATTATCAGGGGTGCCCTTCTCATCATCTCTCTCCTGAAAGCCAGTACTGCAGGATAATCGAGTGGGTGGTATTAATCACTTTGGACCCTGACCTCGCCAGATAAAATTCCGACTAGTATTTTCCAAATATCCACGGCACCATTTCTTAAAGGGGACCATCCCGATCCGTCCCATATTTCGACTTTTTCGAGAAATAGAGGAACCCCCAAGGGACCCCTCACTCCGTTCCATTTTTCGACCTTTCTCCGATATCCAGATGTAAAGAGAACACAGATCAGATCCGTTCCTAGATTCGACCCGCAGGTCGAATTCCGGAACATAAAAATCCGGTTTCAAAACGTCCCGTATTTCGACCCAACTCGTCCCATTGTCGACCTATAGAATCCGTTCCACATTTTGACCCAACTCGTCCCGTTTATGACCTGAAGATCCCGTCCCGTATTTCGACCTATCTCCACCTAACTCCTAGACCACTTTCAATCCCTGATTTTGACCTCCTATGGTCCCGCTCCTCTGGTCTTTTCGTCCTCACCAGTGGTATCCCATTATCACTGATAGCTCTCTATGGCTATCCCCATTAGCGGATACCCATATCACTGATAACTACTTATACTATACACCTATTAACGATATGTAATGAAAATTCGGGATAAGGACAGAGACAGGCTCAAGGGGTTCCTCAAGGAGGAACTGGATCTTTCAAAAAGAGCAAGGT
>Ga0272443_10001674_pt1 | contig 31267 bp, 22 predicted proteins | sample SSMAcet12_FD_193581 | JGI IMG/M metagenome (GOLD analysis project Ga0272443, IMG submission 193581) | Marine sediment archaeal communities from Little Sippewissett salt marsh, Falmouth, MA, United States - SSM-Acet-12 | ecosystem: Environmental > Aquatic > Marine > Wetlands > Sediment ... | reverse complement strand
AAGCCTCTTTTCGTGCTACTTTAATAAAGGAGTTACTTTTGAAGGAACCACCTTCCATGCTCCAGTTGTATTCGAAAATACCAACTTCGGAACTAGCACTGGAGATGATTCTACCTCTAATTTTTTCGATGCAAGGTTTAGTGAAATCGTTACCTTCTCCCTTGTATCCTTCTACCAAGACACTAGCTTTCTTAAATGTATCTTTGACAAACCTGAGAAAACCGCTTTTCGTAATTGCGATTTATCTCACGCCCGATTCAACGGATGTGATATCTCAAAGGTTCAATTCTATTTAGTCTCCTGGTTTAGACAAAAGCTCCATCTATTTGGTCCCAATAGAGACATGGTATTTGATGAAGCAATGCTGTTGAATGACAATGAAAGCACAATCAAGGAATTCGAAGCAACAGCTCAAACCTATAGACGCCTTCAAACCAACTATGGCGAGAGTTATAGATATCCGGAAGCCGGCGACTTCTACATAGGCGAGCAAGAGATGGTTCGCCAGATGCGCAGAAAGCGAAAGCAAACCGGCTTGTGGATAACGAGTACACTGTATAAATGGGTTGCTTCTTACGGAGAGAGCTATCTTCGACCATTGGCTTGGTTAGTTGGAATACTGATCATATTTCCGCTATTATTCGGTTACAACGGTGCAATCAAGATTCCAGTGGATGATCAGAATCAGAATTTTGAGGTTCTTAATTGGGATTGGTCAATGAAGGAATTTCTGCTATTAACCTGCGACTATTGGAAAGCATTTTTAGCCAATCTTGATTGTGTGACATTTCGTAAAGCTACTGGTTCCAGCTATCTGGTTGGGACATGGCCACGCTTTTTTATCATAGGCGAATTTGTCCTCGTCGCCACGTTTCTCACATTCTTCCTGCTTGCACTCCGGCGTAAATTCAAGCGGAAAAGTTTTTAGAATGTGGCAGAACCGCTAAAGGGTTCTGTCCTACTCGAAATGCTACTCGAATTGCTGGTGCACGAGACGTACGTCAGCCACAGGCAACTGGATGATTAATCGGCTCCAACCCGGCAGGGGTAAAACTGCTCAGGCGAGGATGGCTTTCTTGATCCTCTCGCCGAGTTTCTCACATTCTTTTAGATCGTCCTCAAAGGGGACATACTTGAAGCTGAGACCGTCCTCAATTGTATCAATTTTCAATTCTTCCAGTGCAGTATTGAGCTGCTTTACACCGGAATCCTGCCATCCGTAGGAGCCGAACGCCGCACCTATCTTGTTGCCAGGCTTCAACGATCTCATATAGGAGATCATATCAGCCATCTTCGGAAGTATCTGCTTATTTAGAACAGATGATCCGAGTAAAACTGCCCGGGCATCCAGCATCTCGGTTATTACATCACTTCGATGATTGAATCGAAGATCGAACAGCTTCACGGATACGCCATCGCCGGAGAGTCCGCGACCGATTGCACGCGCAATCTTGGATGTACTTCCCCACATGGTATCATAGACAAGTACAGCTTTGGGCAGATATTTCTGTTCACCCCAGAATTTATACTTTTCTATGATGTCACCTATGTGCTTGCGCCATATCAATCCATGATCGACGAGGATCATCTTCGGTTCAATCTTCTGATCTTCGAGCTTCGACAGGAATTTCCGCGCTGCCCCTGCAGTCGGAAGGAATATGTTTGCGAAGTACTTCGCGGACTGCCACATTAACTCGCCGAAATCAACCTCATCATCGAACCTCTCCGAGGTAGCCCAGTGCTGACCGAAGATGTCATTCGATATCAGGATACTGTCCTCCTCGATGAACGATGCCATGCTCTCCGGCCAGTGAAGCATCGGGGTTCCAATGAAACGGATCGTACGCGATCCGGTCTCTATTGTGTCGCCTTCCTTGATTATCTCGATAGGCCAGCCGAGATCACCAAAATGCTCGAAGAGCGTCTCTTTGCCTTTGGCGTTCGTTATAAGCTTCTCCGGCTTGACCAACTCCATGACTTTGGGAAGAGAGCCGGAGTGATCCATCTCCGCATGATTTACGACAAGGTAGTCGATCTTATCAAGTTCGGTAACTTCCTTGATATTCCAGAGAAGATCCCCCATCATGTCGCTCTTTACGGTATCGAACAAGACAGTCTTGTCATCTTTCAGGAGGTATGCGTTGTATGTCGAACCTCTCTCGGTTTCGTAACCGTGAAAATCTCTCAGGTCCCAGTCAACCGCACCGACCCAGTACAGATTATCGGTAATCCTTGATGTTTTCATTTTCGATCTCCTATATGTACATGTAATTCATATCATCGTTACCATCTCAAGATACACAGAACAAATATTGACAGATCATGTTTCGTCAAGTCGTTTGTTGGTTTATATAATGAACCGAAATACTCCACGAATGTTATTGCTAACGGAGACTTTAACCGGGAATGAAACATTACATATATATATGTATCAATTAACCGGTGACGATGCTAATGATCTTGAAATATAGCGGTTTTGAATTATATTTATCGAGTACATATCAACATCCGCTCAATAGAGGATTGAAAAGCCATGAATAGAAACAACTTCCGCTCGTGTTTGCTGATCTTTGCAGTGATGATGTTCGCCGTTTTCGATTGTGGAATCAACGCGGCACCGCTTCACCCGGATCTTATGGAACAACTCAAATCAGAGGGTCGTCTTGAGGAATTTGTCCAGGGTCTTGTCGAAGCCCGTGAGAAGGGTGTATGGTCTGCGGGTAAGGGACAATTCTCGCTTAAGACAAGTCTTTCGGATGAGGTTGATACCCTCAAAATCATCTGCATACTGGTTGATTTTTCGGATAACGAGTGGACAAACGGAGGGCAGGGGACAGTCGAGTATTTCGAAGAACTCATGTTTTCCGATGGTGTCATGGAGAGTGGCAGCATGAATGAATTTTATCAGGAGAATTCGTACGGTAAGCTTGTCATTCAGGGTACAATTGCAGGCTGGTATCGTCTTCCCGAAACCTACGATTACTACGTTGATGGACAGTATGGTTTCGGCAATTATCCTCAGAACGCACAAAAAATGACAGAGGATGCGGTTGCTGCCGCCGATCCGGATATCGATTTCTCCGAGTTCGACAATGATGGTGATGGTTCAGTCGAAGGGTTGTTGGTAGTTCATGCCGGACCCGGACGTGAGCAAGCCGGAAGCGACAACATGATACACTCTCATCAGTGGTTCATGTCTACCGATCAGTTCTATGATGGTGTTTCGCTTGGACGGTACTCGATGCAGCCGGAAGAAAACACGGCATCAATAACGAATCTGGTTACGATTGGTGTTTTCTGTCATGAGTTCGGGCATGTTCTCGGACTTCCTGACCTGTATGACACAGATTACACATCCGAGGGAATCGGTGACTGGTCTCTCATGGCCGGAGGATCGTGGAACCAGAACGGAGTCTATCCCGCACACTTTGACGCATGGTGCAAGATTCAGCTCGGATTCCTTCAGCCGGATGTAATTACGGATAATATTATCGGACATCCATTCCCCCCTGTGGTGGATACTCCCTATGTTGCGAAGATATGGAAGAACGGTACTCCCGGTGATGAATATTTCCTTATCGAGAACAGGCAGGCAATGGGATTCGACCGCCGTCTGCCCGGTGAGGGTTTGGTTATATACCATGTTGATGACGCACAACACAGCAACGACAATGAACCGCATTATCTTGTCGCGATAGAACAGGCGGATGGTAAGTTTGATCTTGAGGGGGGAGTCAACAGAGGCGACGCAGGGGATTGCTATCCGGGGACATCCTATGCCCGTGAATTCTCCGACATTACGGTTCCGGACAGCAGAAGCTACGATGGTATGATAACGGAGGTTGCAGTCTGGGATATCAGCGATTCCGACAGCACCATGACCGCGAACCTTGAAGTTGAATTCTCGCGACCACGCTACAACCTTCTCGATTATTCATTCAGTGATGTTACCGGTGGGGATGGTGACGGTTTCCTCGAGCTTGGGGAGTCGGTTGAGTTTTTTATGACATTAGAGAATATCTGGGATGATGCCACCACTGTAACTGCAGAACTCACTTCGGATGATCCGCGTATCAATATCACGACTCCGATAGCATGGCTGGGAGATATTGGTCAGAATCAGTCTGCCGACAATTCCGCTTCACCCATAGTTTTCCAGATACCGGAAGATATGGATACGACATTCGTGAACTTCACGGCAACTGTTACACAGGCAAGCCATGTTGACACATTCCGGTTTGAATTCGAGAAAGCAGTGGGTGGAATCAAGGTTCTGCTTGTGGATGATGATGACGCTATCTACAAGGAATTCGAAACATTCTATATAGAAACCCTCAATAATGCGAAGGTGACATACGAAGTGTGGGGGAAAGACACTCTCGGCACTCCGGGTGTATATGAACTTGCATATCCGTACCTGATATGGTTTACCGGTGCTGAGCGCTCTGAAACCCTGACATCCGATGACCGCCAGTTTATCAGAGATTATCTCGATTCGGGTGGTGGGCTGTTCCTAACCGGGCAGGATATCGCAGAGCATCTCTCTGTCACCGATCCGGACCTGCTTACGGATTATTTTGGATGCTCATACGGCGGCGGTGGCGGAGTGGTTGCAAGAGGCGTGGAGGGATCATCCATCGGTTCGGGCGATATTGATCTCGTTCTTGCCGGTTCTGCGGATGGCGCAGGGAATCAAACCTCGACTGATGAGTTAATACCGATGGATTCATCCACAGTATGTCTTAACTATGACGGGTATGGTGCTGCGGGAGTCGAGATTAGGACCACGACCTATACCGCCGTTTTCTTTGGATTCGGTTTCGAGGGTATAAACGATTATTTCGCGGATTTCGGATACGATTCACGTGACACGGTATTCAGCCGGGTCATGGCGTTTCTGGAGAGCGGTTCGGCATATACAATCGGTGAGTTGACTCAGGATGATATGATCGATGTTGATGACGTAGTCTTTATGATAAACTATGTCTACTTTGGTGGTGAAACTCCGAATAATATTGCCGCTGCGGATACCAACTGTGACGGCCGGATCAATCTCGTTGACATAACGATTATCATCAACTATGTCTTCAGAGGCGGACCCGCTCCCGGCAGCGGCTGCTGATGTAGAGAGTTGTCGGGTTTCTTGCTGTTCGGGTGCCATACGGCTTGGGGCTTGTTGACGAACCCGGAGTTCAATATATACAGGTTAGGCACATCAACCTTGATGATTGAAAGCGTGTTCCGGCAGTTCTTGCTCTGCAGGAATGACATTGTAAACAGGAATAAAAAGCTGGTGCACGAGACATACACCAGCCACTAAATTCTATCGGCAATAGCAATGGGCTACCCAGAATGATTTACGCCGGCAGGAATGGTTCCTGCCGGTGCTGTATTTAGAATATGGTTATTCTACCCTTCCGAGTTGTCGGTCAACCAGTAATCTCTGGGATAGAGTCGGTAGACCTCCCGTCCGGGTCCCTCGGCTGTTTCGAGATATTCCTCAAATGACTGGAATTGTGTTTCGGGTCCGAGGATGAAATAGACAGCCTCTTCTGCATCCGCACCATCCGGTTTGATTCCCGGCAGCACGGTGCCGTAAACCGGAAGCATCATCTCGAATAGCTTTTTCGATAACTCCGAATCATTCCGCATCTTCAAGATTTTCTCACGGAAATTGCGAACCGTTTCCGGTGTTATGCCATCGGCGAGGTCGGATGCTATTCCTTCACCTCTGCTTTCATAGCGCCCCCCCGCTCTCGATGACTGGAAAGCCTGAGCAATGGTATACTCTGTCAGTGTTGGATCGAATTCAGCATCTTTCAATACCGAGACTACGAAACTCATTGTCTGTGCAAGTGCGGGACATCTCTCCGCATAATACGAAACCCGCCCGGATGCTCCACCACAGCTAAGGCCATTCGAATAAGCCAGTCCGGCACTCCATGTCCTCATAAACATCGAATGACCACCGCCACCACCGTAGAGCCGGGCTGCGAGGTATTTAATCAGGTCATCCGGTTCGCTGTTAAAGTAACCGGCGCATTTCGCGCTATTCACATACACGCCCGTTGAACTGTTTTCATTTATGAGTCCCACATAGACCGGATCGGAAATATTCGGATTGCGCTCTGCAAGTCTCGAATCGACAATCGGTCTGCGTTTGTAGGCTATCCTGGAGACTGGTTCTGCCGACAGTGTACCGGCGGTAATGCTGATCATGGGAAGCAGTTTTTCCTGTGTTGAACTGCTCGCCACGACGAAAGAGCGAACATTCTGCTGTCTCAGTAGAAGGTCCATCACCCTCTTAAAATCTGCTAATGTTTCCTTCGGTGATCGGGCAAAGTCAGACTTGATCGTTCCGCAGACATATACGAAATCATCCCTGAGTGATGACTCCGGAATCTCGTTTAATGCCTGATTCAAATCGTGGATTGCTGCTGAAACAAGCTCTTTTGTTTCCCTGCCGAGCCCATCGAAGACAGGTTTAAGTTTTGCGGCTGCCGTGCTCTCGGTTGTTTCAGCCTTTATGCCTCCGAGGAAATCCTCGATCTCATCCTTGTTCATACCATTGGAGGTCTCCATGATCCTGTCCATGAACGAGTCAAAGTCTGCAGCAACATTGCTGTTGGAAGCATCCTTCAACATCCACTTAACTCTGAACAGGGCATGAGCCTGAGTAAGGAAACAGGCGGTACTGAGAAGAAGGGGATTGTCCTGACGCCAATATGACAATGCGGGACCACTAACCCATTCTTCCTCTCTGCCTTTCATGCGGTTTCGGAGATTGGTAAGATTGACATCGAGCGCATCCTGAATCCTCGACATATTCTCCATGCGCCAATCGGGATGGAACATTTTCAGTTTCATCCACTCGAGAGCCTTTTCCGATTCCTCGACATTTGTTCCGGCAGCACGGAACACGAGTTCGGCCCGCTCCGATGAGAAATTGCGGTCAAAGCTTGCGTAAGCGTGAAGGATGTCCTGGCGGATCAGCTCTCTCATTTCGAAATAGTCGATAGGTTTGCCATCCTTTATGACACCGACTTCGTCGATCATCGTTGGCAGTGCGGGTACATAAACAAGCAGTTCTTCCGGGATTGCATATAGATCGAATGCCAGCCCGAATGATGCTCCCATCATGCTCTCGAATGTCGAGACAACCATCGGATTTCCACCCGGAAGCTGGTCGACGCGATACAGGAGTTGATCGTCGAGAGTCATCGGAGGGCTGTCGACAAACTCCGGCATCTTCATCTCTTCGGCAACAAGATCGAGTTCCGCTGTTTTGGCGTCATACTCATCTCTGTAACGTGCGAGAGCTTCCTCGTCACTCTCGATCTCATAGGCATCTTTCAAAGTCTCCACAAAGGCGGCGATTCGCTCTGCCTTTGCCGCTCGATCCCTTTCGATCATATCCGGATTGGCGACAGCTGCCATGATGTATGGTTCGTTTTCAAGAAGTTTGAATTCAGCGATATAGTCTCTCCAGAAATTGCGATCAGAATCCAGAAGTTTCTCAACGAAATCGGCGCGATCACCCATCATAAGATCTCGTCGATCACCCTTTGAATTCTGTATACTCTTCAGATGAGACATCCATTGATTGCCCGTTCCGCGATAACCGAATCTCGGTGGGGTACTGATGAATTGTCTGAGCTGTCTGAGCTCGGAGGTCACCCTGTTCCTGACACGGGTATTGTATGCCTTCAATTCCTCGGAACCATCCTCGAAGGCGGCGACTCTCTCTATTTCCGAAATGATGATTCCCTTAAGGGAATCGAGTATTTCTTCATTCATTGCATCGCGGCGCACATTGGAAAGACCTATGTAAACCGGTTTTCCGAAGTCGTAACCGATACCACTCCATATTGAGTTTGCTCCAACATCTATCTGTCTGTTTTGTGTATCAATCACTTTTTTGTAGAGGTCGGATGTTTCTCCCTGTGCGAGATTTGACAAAAACAGATCGAGTACCGATTCCTGATATGGATCGAGTTTTAATACCGGTGACCATGCGAATACAACCTCACCCGGCTCATTTTCATTCTGGTGCGGATACTCGACATACCGGATACTCATGTCTGTGGATGGTTTCGGTTCCGGGAGACGGTCATCGAGTGTCGCGGGGTCCTCGCCCGTTTTTGCATCGGGTGAGATATCATGGAGAATACTTGACAGTCTTTCAAGTGTTTCATCCAGTTTGTATTCATTTGGAAGAGCAACTATAATCCCCATGTTATTTAGCTGGTATTCCTTTGCATGGAATTTACGAAGGTCTTCGGGTGTCAACTCACGAAGCGCCCTGGGTGTACCTCCGGATACATTTGCTATCGGATGTCCCATACCATACAGGATGCGGGACATTTCGGTCCAGATCCGGGAACCGGAACGCTCGAAAGATGAAACCATCTCTGTGTAAACCGTACCCTTCTCCTCGAGGCTCAGCGAGCCGTCATCCGGATCAACCACGACACCCATGTTGCATACCTCACGGCGTATTTCCTCGTCGGAGAAATCCGGGTGCAGCATGGCATCCAGCTTGGCTCTAAACAGATCGTAGAATACGTCCCCGCCGGCGGTTGTGTGGTAGTGATAATTGGTGAACAGGCGGTAGGTACTCGCTGAACTCGAACCGAGCGACATATCCTCCAGTGATGCGACATATCTGCCCTTGTTTCCCTTTCCAAGCAGAAGATGTTCACAAGTATGTGGTTCTCCCTGATCCGATTCGGGTGGTGTGTTGACCCACATGTATGCCTGTGGGACAGATTGAATCTGAAGGTAATCGAGAATCATGTTGCTCGGAATGTGACGGAACCGTGCACCGAGTGTTGTTCCCTCGCCATTGTCATAGAGATACTCGACTCTGAAATCAGCTACAGAGCTGCCGGGTTGTATTTTGTCGAATTCAGTTCCGGCCATAATCTGTGAGCTGATTGTCAGTGTGAGTATCATCAGCAGTAGTATTAAGCGACCTGACTGCATATTGATACTCCGGGTTAATATGGATTATTGTTTGATATCGATCAATAATGATCGGATTGAATGAATCCTGCGGAACCTCGGTAGAATTCGAGATGAGGTTTGATTGATTCGGGTATTCGTTATTTACCAATTCCGCTCCTGACGCTTAAGGTATCTAACGATACTAAATTGGGTGAGGTTTCACAAAGGATACGTAACAAAAAAGCAGGGCATAAAGCCCTGCTTAAAGATTGCCATATATAATCGGTCAGTCGATATCGAATAAAATGGACACTCTGTCTCCCGGTTCATCCTCAAAATAACCGTATACGTTTAGCTGAAGTCTCCCCGGAGTTCCATAGGTTTCTATGTATGCATTTCTAATTGCCGTGATGTCAAATGACGGGCTGTCTCCAATTATTGCATCGCATGGATCATCATACCCACTATGACTTAGATAGAGATTAACCTGTATAGGTTCCGATTCGAGGAACGCATCCGGAGTCCAGAATAGATTATAAGTGTGCAGATTACACCCACCACTATAACGAAGGTAGATTGTTAGAATATCCCCATATAGAGAGAGGTTGTCGAGTTGGAAATCATCAATCTGTAGTGAGTCCGGCGATAGAGTGGTGCCAATTACCGGTGGAAACAGGGGGGTGCCATCATCAGTTGAAACCCGGAGTTTGATTACATATTCCTCGGCACTCGGTGGAGGATTGTCACCAACCGGAACCGGATCGATAGATACGAGTTCGATTCTGTAACCGAGTCCGACATCGGAGAGTTGACGTGCATGTAGTGTGTCCCCGCCTCTTTTCGCGGGTGTTAAAACCATCGATCCACGATCTGGATGATTAAGCAGAACAGCTACGCCTGCCTGTCCCTCCCAGAAACAGTAGATAGGAGGACCTAAAGGGCACCTTGAATCATATAGAAGCTCGTCGAATTTCAATGTCAGCGAAGCCGACTCTATCCTGACTGTCTCACCGTACGCAAGCTGGACGGTCTGTGTTTCGAATGGTTCCATTGTGCCGGGATCGGGATTTACCGGATCGGATGAATCCGAGCATGACACAAACGCGATACAGATTATCATTATCAGGATTGGAACGGCTTTCATAATCATCCTCCTTTATATCAATTAAACGAGCACAGGGGCGAGGATGTTCAATTTGCAGGAGAATACTCACCGGTAATATCGGGTATGGATTGCGTATTGTAAAGCCGCATAATGAGAAAGCCGGTTACAATATGCAACCGGCTTCCGCAGTTACTATTTCAATGTGTTGTCATTCAACAACCGGCTCTTTGAGATCAATCATATTGATTTCGCCGAACTCATCGAGCGGGGCATCAAAATTCTCCGTATCACCGACCACGAGAAATGTCATGTGATCGGGATCGAGATATTTTTTCGCAACACGCTGCACATCGTCTCTGTTAACCGCTCTGACCTTATCGAGATATGTCTCGTAAAAATCGCGCGGCATGTTTTCGTATTCCAGATTCATGAGTCGCGCTACAATACTCGACGGATCTGTGAAACCAAACACGAAGCGATTGATGTAAGAATCTTTTGCGCCGTTCAGTTCTGTATCGGTGACTTTATCTTCCTTGATCTGTTTTATCTGCCTGACCATTTCGGCTATCGCCTTATGCGTGGTTTCTGTCTTTGTCTGACAGTAGGCATAAAATGATCCCAGCTCTATCGAGCCGGTCGAGAATGAACTCCCGACCGAATACGCAAGACCCATGTTCGAGCGGACCTCAGTGGTCATTCTGGATGTGAACGACCCGCCACCGAGTATGTAATTCATGATGGATATTGCGAATCTGTCCGGGTTGTACTGATCCACCCCGAGATGCCCGAAACGAATGTTCGATTGGGTTACATCTCTATTAATCAGATAGACACCGGGGTTGAAATTACGCTCAAGATTGGTTATTGCCGGGAATTCGACATCCTTTTTATCCCAACCGGCAAAAGCCTTTGAAATCTTTTCTCGCATCTCCTCGATCTTGAAATCTCCGGTAATTCCGAGCCATACATTGTTCGGCACGTAGTATTTGTCATGGAATGCGATCATGTCTTCACGTGTAATCCCCGCCACAGTCTCCCATTCGAGGATCGAGCCATACGGGTGATCATCGTAGAGAAGGTGGAAAAACTCCCGTGAGCAGATTGATCCCGGAGAATCATTACGCCTGCGGATATTCTCTTTGATCTGGTCCTTTTCGAGATCGATCTTATCCTGACGGAATGCCGGATTCATCATTATATCCGCGAGAAGAGCGAGACCTCTGTCTATATCCTTCGACATGCAGTTCAGTCTTGCACTTCCGGATTCATCACCGATTCGAGTTTCCACAGAGGCGGCAAGATACTCTATCTCGGCGTTCAGGGAATCGGGATCTAGTGTATCGGTTCCACCGGTACGCATCACAGTCCCGGTAAGCCCTGCAAGTCCCATTTTCTCTATGGGTTCATATCTCGCACCGGTACGGATGATAGCGTTCACATTGAAAACGGGCAGGCGGTGATCTTCCATCATGAAGAGAACCATACCGTTATCGAGCGTGTCCACTGTAACATCAACACCGAGTTTCGGAATATCCCATTCAATCTCATCGAATTTCAGTTTTTCTACCAGCTTCGAACCCTCGGAGACCGCATCCTGCGCGATGAGTATCGAAGGCAGCAGCATTGCACATGCTATCACTATATATAGAATGCGCTTATTCATAATCTCCTCCTTAGTATCCCATTCTCTCACCACGCATTTCACCACCGGCATCCTCATCCGCAACCGCCGGTCTGACCATAGTTACAACTGTCCTGCGTTCCGGCTTGAAGTACTCATTCGCGACTCGCATGATGTCCTCAGCGGTAACTTTCTTGAGAGCGTCGTACGATCTGATAAGGTATTTCCAGTCATTTGTCATAGCGTGGTTGGAACAAATTCTCCAGGCCATACCGATATTCGAATTCAACCCCCGTATGAAATTCGCATCGAGCTGGTTACGTATCTTCTGCAACTCCCACTCTGAAACAGGTTCAGTTTTTAATTTCTCGATTTCTTCATACATTGCCTGCTCGACCTCTTCGCATGAATGCGGTTGAAGTGGCGTTGCCATCGCAACGATTATATCTTTCATCCGCGATTCACCAGCCCAGATGGATGCACGAGCAGCCAGTTTTTTCTCCTCGACAATGGTTTTGTTGAAACGGCTCGTACGACCGGCTGAAAGGACCGAAGTCATGACATCGAGCACCGGCATATCCGGATGACCAATAGCGGGACACTGCCAGCCAATGAATACCATCGGATTTGCATCATATACGACCTCGACGCGCTTCTCACCTTCCTGTACCGGCTCGCGGGTTGTGATAACCGGCGGCTCGGGACCGCGTGGTATCTGGCCGAAGTATTCTTCACAAACCTTGAATACTTCATCTGCGTTTACATCACCGACAACAGCGGCAACAAGGTTATTTGGTGAATAGTAAGTGTGGAAATATTCCTTCAACAGATCGCGGTCGTAATTCTCAATGTCGGAAGCCCAGCCGACGACCGGATTGCTATATCCGGAGGCTACGAAAGCATTCGCGCCAAGCACCTCGAACATCTTGCCCCAGGGGCTGTTATCTGTGCGCATCCTCCGCTCTTCATAGACAACATCCCTCTCGGAGTAGAACTCGCGGAAGATTGCATTACCGAATCTGTCCGATTCGAGCAGCGCCCAGAGCTCCAGACGATTTGCTGGAAGCGAAACGTAGAACTGGGTGCCGTCCTGCCCCGTAGAGGCGTTCAGACCGGAACCGCCATTCTTCAGATAAGTCTCCCAGAGTTCATCTTTGATGACATACTGGGAGCATTCCTTCTGGATTTCCGCGATTTCCTCGCGATACTTATTATACAGAGTCGAATCGGTCTCTTGTAATGGGTCATTGAGTTTCACCCATTCCTGTTTTAGCAGTACACCAATCGAGTCGATTTGGTCCATCAACGGTTTTTCAACTTCGTAGTTGGTAGTGCCGAAGATTTTCGTTCCCTTGAACAGCATGTGTTCGAGGAAATGGGATAGACCGGTCTGACCGGATTTTTCGTCCACGCCTCCAACCCGAGCTCTGATTATTGCTGAGAAAACCGGAGCATCATGGTTCTCAAGTACGAGAATATGCATCCCGTTGGAGAGCGTCCTTTCTTTGACGTCAATGTTGATATCTGATTCCTGAGCAAGCGCGACTGTGAACATTGCCGCAACTACAATCAGGCACAGACTCCAGAGAGAGAGTTTCATCTTGCCTCCGTGATGGATATTGATTTGTTTCTTTTGATCTGCAACATTATCGATAACACACCTGTACGAATATATTGCATGACCGGGTGGGATTCAATTGTATTCTTATCGCTGTAGTTCAACATCAAAGCTGCTTCTGCGCCTCATCATTCGACATGTGAGACGACTTCAAAAAGAATCGAACAGACATATACACTACGAATCAACCTTAAATGTGTTGCGAATTTCGAACGGTTTCATCGATTTTGTTTCCAAAACAAAACTACGATTATCCTGATTATGTCGGTATCTAAATGGTGAACTTCATCCTCTGTTAGTTGTTCAAGGAAATCGAATTGACATCTCTGGTTGTTTTCAGATGGAGGAACTCAAATGTACAAGGTAGACATCAGATGGCTCGGGAAACATCAGTATCTCTGCGAGGGTCACGACAAACGGCACGCTATGGTGATGGATGTTCCGGTTAAGAGCGGCGGTGATGACAGCTCATTCCACGCAACGGAGTTGTTTCTTATATCGGTGGGCAAATGTTCCGCTGTCGATGTCGTCAATATACTTGGAAAGCAGCGTGTTAAACTCGATCACGTCAGTGTATCAGTTGAGGGGGAAATCTCAGCCGAGTATCCCAAGTTTTTTGAAAAGATCGCTCTCAAATATACGGTTTCCGGTGAAAATGTTGAGCGGAGCAAGGTTGAGAAGGCAATCGAGTTGTCACAGACTAAATACTGCACGGTAAAGAACACTCTGGCTGATAAGTGCAAGGTAACGATAGATCTCGAAATTCTATGATATATCTCGATCAATTTCAACAGCATAGAATCGTTTCAAAACGGGGAATGGCGTACTTCTGTTTTCAATATCTTGAAACCTGATCCATATTAATATCGTATCACGATATTACAGGGCTTGATATAACTTCGTGATATAAATTTTCGATATGGAGGATTGAGATATGAGAAAAACCGGAAAGACTTACAGGGTCACACTGGTACTGCTCTCGGCAATACTTCTGGCTGCATTCGTCACTATCGCTGCAAGTGCCGGAACCGCCAGCTACAAAAGGTCCGGAAATGCATGGCTCGGTATCTATATGCAGGAAATGGACAGAGACCTCGCCGAGGCTTTCAATCTTGACCTTGATGAGGGCGTGTTTGTGGACGATGTAGTCGATGACTCTCCCGCTGATGAGGCAGGAATCCGCAGCAGGGATGTGATAGTGCAGTTTGGTGGCAAAATTGTCCGTGACCCGGACGATCTCTCTGATCTGATGGAGGATTATGATCCCGGCGATGAAGTCAAAGTCATGGTGTCTCGGGATGGCGAAGAGAAGGAATTTACAGTTGAACTTGGGAAAGATTCTTTCAGCAATTCATTTTCGATCTGGAATAATGGCAACCGCTATCTCAGTTCGGATTACTTCGATGTCACCCTCAATAACGGTGGTTACCTTGGTGTAAGTACAGTCGAATTGTCACGCCAACTGGCGGACTATTTCGGAGTCAAGTATGGCGTGCTGATTGAAGAGGTGGAGAAAGATTCCCCAGCCTCCGAAGCCGGTTTACAAGCCGGTGATGTTATTACCAGGGTCGGTATCGAGCAGGTTGATGATCCCTCAGACCTTCTCGAAATAATCCGCGATCATGAAGAGGGGGATGAGGTCGAGCTTACGGTATATCGTAGCAAACAGGAAATGAAAATCACAGCAACACTCGATGAGTCCTCCGGTATGGCATCCTGGAGCAACAGACATCCTATGTCTATCAGGATTCCCAGTGTTACGAACCTTCCGACTCTGAATGGTATGATATTCGATTGGGATGACGAGACTCGTGAGGAATTCGAGGATGAAATGGACGAACTGCGCGAGGAACTCAAAGAGCTGCAGGAAGAACTTGGCGATATACGCGAGAAATTGAAATAATACCTCCCAAAACAGTACCATAGATTGAACCGGCTCGCATCTTCGAGCCGGTTTTTCTTTGATATACTGAATTGAAAAGTTTGACAGATATCATCAAAAAGCGACAACTTGATCTTCTATTTGACGTATAAGTCTGCAAGCGTACATTTTAGAATATGCAAACATTACCCGGCGGGAAGGATAGCGGATTAACCATGTCAAAAGGTACAGACGCTTTCAAGCTGTCTTTTACTGTGCTGTTATTCATATTCCTCTTCAACGGCACGGTACTATCATCCACCATCACAGGCAAAATCACCGACAGCGAAACAGGAGAACCGATATCATTCGTGACGATCAGGGTTCTCGATACCGACATCTCAATTGCTGCGAACAAGGATGGCGATTATCGCCTCAAACTCGATCCCGGTACCTACAGACTCAAATACACACATCTTTCATACTATTCCGTAGTTGATACCGTTGAAACAGGCAAATTGGATGCCATACATGATGTCGTGATGAAACGATCTCGAATAGAGGTACCCGGCATCACTGTATCCGCAAGTGGTTTGACAGCAGGACAGAAAATAGTCGTAGCTGCGATCGACCGGAAAGAGGAGATACTGTCCCGCTTTCAGAGCTATTCCTATGAGGCTTATGTGAAATTTGTAGTCCGTGAAGAGGGAGCGGATGACTCGACAAGCATAGTCTTGATTACCGAAACCCAGCACGAGTGTTTCTGGGAATCGCCTGACAGATTCAAGGAGATAGTCACTGCACAGAGAACGACAGCTAATATTGAAAACAGCGATGTAATAGTCTCTGTCGGGAATCCGGTCAATTTCAATAAAAACCGAATAGATCTTGGTCGTCCGGTTGTTTCGCCAACTGCGGAGGATGCTCTCGATTACTACGATTACTATCTGATCGATACGATCTATGTCGACAACAAACCCGTGTTTCGCCTTGATATGCAGCCGAGGAAGGAAACCAGCCTTCTGTTCAAGGGTGAGATATTGATCGCCGATTCAACGTATGATGTTGTCGGTATCGACTGCGAATTCAATGATGCTTTCGACGAGAGCTACATAAAGGATCCGCATTTCACACAGCGTTATGCGGTTTTCGACGATGAATACTGGATGCCTGTGGAAATACGGTTTGAAGCGGATGTCGAATTGCCAATTCCGGGTATCCCGCGATTCTTTGCCGAATATGTCGCCGCCCTCCACGAGTATCATCTTAATTACAAACTGCCCGATGATACATTCGATGAGTATGCGTTCGAAATATCCGAGGAGGCGTTTGATGTCGACTCTACGGTGTGGGCATCGAATCAGCTGATTCCACTCACCGAAGAGGAGATCGGCGGTTATCTATACCTTGATTCTGTAGCAAGTGCACCAAAATCATTTGGCGATTATGTTACGGGTGCTATGATGCTGGGGCTTACAGTATTGAACAGTCCCGCTGTTTTTCATTTCAACCGGGTTGAGGGGACATACATCGGTTATGGCGACACTTTCCGGAATCTCATCCCGCGCACAAAACTCTATCTTGCAAGCGGGTATGCAATCACCGGAGAATACTGGCAGCACAATTACCGTGCTAATGTCTCACTCTGGGATCCCTGCAAGCTGAAACTGATCGGAGGTTATCGGGACAAGATAATGCATCTACCAACAGTGGTTTCCGGAAATTACGAGAATACGACAATCGGAGCCGCGCTCAACAAAACCGATCAATACGATTATTATCTCGAGAGAGGTTTTGATGCCGGTTTCAGTATAAGACCCGTTAGGCATTTTACAGTGCGTGCGAAGTATCTCGATTATCTTCAATCATCAGTTAAGAAGGCAACCGAGTATTCGATGTTCAGAGACAGCAAGAAACACAAAGCCAATCCGGAGATCGACGATGGCAAACTCAGGGGGTTCTCATTGGATATTGAGTATGATTCCCGCATGCTGATGAAAGTCAGGGGAGAGGAATACTCGATGTGGGCATCGAACTACACACTCTTCGATTTTGGATGTGAGATGTCACTCTATGATTTGGAGAGCGATTTCGAGTATATGAAATTCGATGCTGAACTTTATCACCGTCATGTTCTCGGTGATTGGGGAACTCTGGAGCTTAAACTCTTCGGAGGTTTGGGTGACAGAGGCAAAACACTGACTTGGTATGCTGATGGTCTCCCGATCCAACGACACTATGTGGTCGATTTCGGCGGATGGATAGACAATGATCTCGGATTCAAGACTCTCGGTGAAACGAATTTCTACGGCGAGAAAGCCGCGACTGTCTATTTCATTCATGATTTCGGAAACATGCCATTCCGTTTGAGCGGGCTGCCGTTTATAAAGGATCTCCCGTTCTCGCTTGCTATATATGGAGGACAGTTCTGGACATCACTCGATGACAAAATATATCAATATGGTAAACCGACACTCGATGACTACATACGCCAATATGACAAGTATGGATTCAGAGATGCAAGGAAAGCATACCGGGAGGTGGGATTCCGGATTGGTAACATACCTCCACTGAATTTCAAGCTGGATTTTACATGGCAATTGTCTGATTACGACACGAACGATTTCAGCGTCGGTTTTGATGTCAGCTTTATGGAATTTTAGGACTTTGAGATATAGTGTTCGGCGTAGGCTCGACCTCTATCTGTTAGATCATAATATGTATGATTGCGGTGCTTGATCCACTTGTTGTCAACCACACCCTTGCGGTACCGTATCATTGTCGGCTCGACACGTTCGAGCAGACCGAGGTCTCTCAGTTTTTGGTGCCGCTCGAAGACCTCCTCTTTCGGTAGATAGAGCATTCGCGCAACCTTGTGAGAGTAATCGAGTCCCACCCTGAGATGCAGTTCGAGAATTCGGAAATCGTTATCTTCGAGTTCAAGATATAAATCGTCGGGAACGAAATCCTCTTCTTCGAGTACATCATCCCACTTCATCTCGATCAGTCGGTCCGGATCGAGGCTTTTCAAGTTAGGACAATCAGAGCGGTGAATCTTTATGGTGTTATCGTGCGAGTGATACGCCGTAATGGGGTCACCCGGTTTGGGGTTACAGCAGTTGACAAGCGTGAATTCCTCACGAATTTTGAATTGGTCCTTCGGCATACATGAAATATATGACGAATGAATCGAACGGCAAGCGTTGTATGGATTTGATGTGTAGGTTGGAGTAGGTCGGCGTTCCGAAACCCGCCTGTGGCGGGATGAGAAACCCGACATGTCTATCTTGTTATGAGCGTGTCGGGTTTCTGCGTTCGTTTCACTCACTCCGGAACCCGACCTACCTGGAACTGAATGTGTTTTTTGTTTTCAATATTTGTTATTCTCCAAATAGTTCATTATTAGTGAATACTAAATCTTCGCACCAACTCTTATCGTATTGACCAAGATTTACATACAGTTCAAAAGTACTGAATTCATAGTCCGCAGGTCGTTTCACGATACCGTGTTTTACCGGGTTGTAATGGATATAATCAATATGTCGCTTCATGTCCTCATCATTTCTGATCATATGATCCCAGAATCTATTTTGCCATACTCGCCCCGATCGAACTGAGTCGCGTATATATCGAGAGAATCGTGTTTTTACTGAATGCATGACATTCGAAATCGTAGAGTAAGAGACCTTTACTATTAGATGAAAATGATCCGGAAGAATAACATAAGCGTCTGGAGAGAATTCCTTCCAGCATTCGATAAGATAGTCTGCATTTTCGATGAGAATTGGCTCACGCTTATAGGTGACACATGTGATGAAGTATGATGCATTCTCGATATGGTATCGTTTAAGAGTCTTCATTCTCGTAGGTCGGGTTCCGTAATGCCGCAGGCATGTAGAAACCCGACAATGTTATTCAATTATATTCGTTCTCATTCTTGTGTTCGGAGTGTCGGGTTTCTACGTTCGTTTTACTCACTTCGGAACCCGACCTACCTGGAACTGGGCTTTTTACGTCAGTGGGATGACTTCGGAGTCGAGTTCATCGACCGGAAGGTCACCGATCAGGAGTATCATATCTCCACCACCCGCGCCGGTAGGTTTGGCTCGACCACCATATTTCTTCGCCCACTCCTCGAGTTCAATATGACGGTCAGTCTTAAGCTTCATCGAAGCTCTCTCCGCGCATGCATCCAGCACGCCGGTAAACAGATCGAGTCGTGTTAGAAATTCCTCTCTCGGTTCCGTAAACCAAGCCTTGGAGACTGTATGACTCCAGTTAACGAGCTGCTCCACAAGTTCCTCTGCCTTCGGATCGGACTTGCGCCATTCTTCGAACTGAGAAACGAGATCGCGCGTGTTTGCCGGTTGTCCGCTGTGGACGAGGTTGAGTGGAAGTCCCCATTCGGATGGTTCGGTTTCGAACTGTTCCACCATTATCTGCTGTTCGGTTCTGCCGAACTTGAGCGGCAGACGGAATGCACAGACAGCTATGTCGGCACCGCTTCCCGTTCCTCCCTGTGCCTCACGGTGAACCAGATCGGCATAGTATGCGATATTGACTGCGTATGTATCCCACGGCAGCTTTGACCGCTCGAATCTGAGTGCGATTACACCGACAGCTTCTGCAGCTGATGATCCGAGACCAAGCTTGACATCATGTCCGGCACTGTCTTTGATATAAAACTGCGAGTAGTCTATCTCAACGCTATGGAGTGGCATTGCGGCTTCATGCATTGCGGTTTCATCCAGATGAATCCCGAGAGCGTTTTTCACTACCGGTGGAAGACTCTCTCTATTTTTATCGTCTGACTCAGTGATAATAAGATTCCTGCTCTTAAGCGGCATCATTGCTGAAGTCCCGCCATACAGGACGGCATATTCACCGGAGAGCATAACCTTGCCGGGTACCTCAATCCTGTTCATTCTACAAACTCGATTTCCGCACCTCCGGCGGGTTTGCCGGAGAGTACCTGTTTAACGCCTTTGAGCGAACGGAGCCTTCGGGCGAGTTTCTGCATATTGCCCTGTTTTGTCAGGAAGATGACATTGGCTCCCGCATCTATTGTGAAGTAACATTCAAGACCGTTTGTGCGGTATCTGCGGCATGCTTCCATCAATCGGATTGTCGTATCGGACCAGTAGATAATACCGGGTCTCGATGAGATTATGCAGGCGTGCATCGCCAGCGCGTTGGCTTCCGCGAGTTCGCCGATACCGCTGAAATCATTTTTTTCTATTAAACCAATCATATTCCTACAGTCATCTGCAGCCTGACGAATCCATGTTCTGAAGTAGGGTGAGCTTTTGGACAATTCCATCCCCGCACGAGAGCTGATCTGTTTGGTTTCGCTCTCTGCAATTGCTATTACCATACCCCAGTCTATCTCTTCGGGGGATTTTAGAATCTTCGCTGTTGGGTTTTTCCCGGTTGGAAGATGAGACAATCCTCCGGTAACCGATCTTGCCGCCGATCCGCTTCCCATTCGAGCAAGCCGCGAAATGTCCGATCTTGTTAAATTCTTTTTCGAAAAGATAGACAGAGCTTTCGTCAGAGCGGCGAAACCGGATGCACTCGAGGCGAGACCCGCTGCGGTTGGAAACGAGTTGACGGAATCGATCCGGAATGTTCCCGACAGCATCCTTTTCGATCGCATGATGTCGATAAATCCGGATATACGCCTGGAATTTGCAGTGTCAGCCCGTTTGCCGTTTAAGAATATCTGGTCTCTGCAGGTATTCGCGCGTGATACTGTGGTCACAGTTGAGAGACAGTCAACAGCAAGTGAAATGGATGGAGTCGCCGGAGTGTTCAGCGATTTATCCCGTTTTCCCCAGTACTTGATTAGTGCGATATTGGCGCAGGCTTTCGCTCTTGCCGTTTCAATCATATCGTAGAACCGAGTGTGAACGGGAACACGAGTGCGAATTCATCCCGAAGCTCATCAGCGAGTCGGTATTGCTGATCGGCTTTTACGAGAGCAACTACCGCACCCCCACCGCCGGCACCCGTCAATTTCGCGCCGAGGGCGCCTCGATCCAGAAGCAGATCGACTGCATGATCGAGTGCGGGTGTCGAGACTCCAATCTTTGCAAGAAGCTCGTGATTGCGCACCATTAGCTCACCGGCAGCTTTTGCATCGCCTGTACCGAGAGCAGCTCCGGCATCGACTGTAAGGTTGCCGATCTCGGAGAATATGCCATCCACACGGTCAGGATCGGAGCGACGGTTCTGTTGCACGAGGTTAACAAGTTCGATTGTGCGTGCCCCCGGTTCGACTATACAGACAAGACCGGTCAACGGTTTTGGAACACGAATCGGGAGTATCTCCCGAGGCGGACCCTTACGGAACCATATTACGCCGCCGGATAGAACTGTAGCGGCATCCATACCGCTCGGAGTGCCGTGAAACACGGCTTCCAGTCTCTGGGCATCCTCGAAGGTGGTTGTATCCCAGTGTTTACCATTGCCGAGTCCCTTGTATTTCTTCAACGCCGAGCAGAGCGCGACAGAGAATGAGGCGGATGATCCGAGTCCCATCCCCGGCACGAGATTCGATTCGACCTCGATAGCTATCGGCTCGGTCGACAATCCGTACATTTCGAGCGCGGTATCGGCGGCGCGAGAGAAGAGACGAACATCACGGTCAGACTTCGGAACCGGGAATGCCTGCTTGAAATGGGGCATAAGGAACCGGGGACCGTGCGGATCTTTCTTAATCCGGACTTTAAGTCCGAGATCTATCGTTGAAATGATACCGGGGTAGTTGTAGACTGTGGCATGCTCGCCATACAGGATAACTTTGCCTCGTGCGAATGACTCGACCGGTAAATCCGGTTCCAGCCGTTGTTGTGCAGTTGAACTCTGCATCTCGCGGTAAATTCGATCCGCAGCGGAAACACGGACTTCACCTCGCCGGATCATCTCTGCAGTAACCTTCTCGACATCCTCGAATGGTATCCCGGTACTGATCGCCACGCTGCGGGCGTGGAGAGCCATGTGTCCTTTCTGAATTCCATCCGTAGCGAGAGCATAACATGCCGCAAAATTCTGAGCCAATCCTACGGATGCAAGCAGTCCGGCAAGCTGTGTAGCATTCTCCACTCCACTGATTGTTCGAAGTATCTTAACGCCGGGATGAGAGTTTACCGCTCCACCGACCCATCCGACCTGAAGCGGCAGTTCTATCCTTCCAACGAGCGTGTTATTCTCTATTTCGAATGTAGTCAATCCGCGATAAACACCATCGCGGGAAGCCCATGCGTGCCCACCGGCTTCAATCGCCCGCCAGTCCTGACCCAACGCCAGTGCGGCAGCACAGATGCCGTTGAAGATACCCTTATTGTGAGTAGCTGCGCGATATGGATCGTACTGCGCGAGTCGGCTTGCTTCACGGAGATTGGTAGCGGCGGTCTTGCCGTTGATGCCATTCGTCTTGAGGTTATCGAACGATACCCTAAACTCCGCACGCGCGAGCCGTCTGTCCGCAAAATTCGACAGGATTCGCAGGTTCACACGTCCTCCGGCAATCTCCTGCAGTACGGGTCCGGCAGCTTCACATGCTGAGTTGACTGCATTCGCTCCCATAGCTTCGCATACATTTATCAAAATGTGCACGATGAGCATCTTTCCAACATCATCACCGCCATCGACTATGCGTGTCTCCATATCAAACACACCGCCGCCGCGCGCTGTCATCTTCGTGTCGGCGCTATTGGCGGCATCTATTATGGCCTGCTTGTTGTTTGCAATATTCTCCGCGGCTCTCTCCAAATCATCCAGATCGAGAATCTGAATCTGGCCAATCATCACCGGATCATCAACTTCGGTAGTGAATCCTCCGGCTCTGCGAATTATAAGAGCGCCTTTGGAAGCTGCCGCTATGATGGATGCCTCCTCGATTGCCATTGGCACGAGATGTTCCCTGCCATCGACAAGGAAATTCAATCCGAGCCCGAGAGGCAGTCCGAGTACTCCGACAGCATTTTCGACCATGTTTACAGCGTGGTCGATCCGGAGAGCGTTCCCCTCTCTAAGCTGTGAAATCTGGTCTTCCGTCAGGTCGAAAGCTCTCGCGAGAAATGCAAGCCGCTGTTCTACGGAAAGGCGATAAAAGCCGGGTATTCGTGAGGTTTTAAGGTCCCTCGAAGTTCTATCTTTCTGTTTTATAATCTGGATCTTCTTCATCTTCCGCTTTCTACATCCTCTATCCATCCAAAGGTCTCGAGCCATTGGCGAAGCTCTCCGGTGTAGACACGCGAGACCTGTTTCAGTTTCTCGATATTTATTGAACCCGTCAGGAGCATCGCTCTCCTGAGTTCCTCCATGATCCTTTCAATGTATTCACAGGTGGAGGGTATCCCGCCGTTCAGGAAATACAGAAGGACCACTCGTGCAATTCCACCTATGTCAGCGCCGAGCGCTATTGAACGTGCAACATCAAGACCGGAAGCAATACCTCCGGAGGCAATGATACTGCAATTTTCATCACAGATTCGGGATGCCGCAATTGTGCTGAACGCTGTCGGAACTCCCCAGTCGGCGAATGTATCGCCGATGCCCCTGAGAAGCTTGTCATCCGCGCGGTGCATCTCCACCTTTGTCCATGAAGTCCCACCGCTGCCGGAGATGTCGATATACTTGATGCCGATAGAATTCAGACTCTTCAGAGTTTTCGGCGACATGCCGGTCCCGGTTTCCTTTACGAGCACTTTTCCGTCGAGTGCATCATTCAGTCTCGCTATACCATCCAGAATGCCTCTGAAATTCCGGTGCCCTTCCTCCTGCACCAACTCCTGAGCGGCGTTCAGATGAACGCAGATACCATCGGCATCAATCCCATCGACAAGTCCGGTTATGACATCGAGAGGGTATTCCTCGAGCTGAACCGCTCCGATGTTGCCGAGAAGTACGCCGTGCGGAATATGTTCCCTTACTCGGAAATGTCCGGTTGTTTCCGGATGTCTGAGCATAACACGTTGGCTTCCCACAGCGAACGCTATCTTCTCGCGTTGTGCGACTTCGGCGAGTTCGTGATTCATGCGCTCGGCGAATTCTGAACCGCCTGTCATGCTGGTTATCATTAGTGGAGCTGCGAGGGATTTTCCGAAGAACTGTGTGGAAAGATCTATATCGCTTAAGTCAAGCTCCGGCAGAGCCTGATGCAGCAGACGGACATTGTCAAGGAGTGTACTCCGCGAGTGAGTGACATCCTCTTCGGCTACAATCCGCAGATGCTCACTCTTTCTACGCATCGTGCTTGTGCCGTTCGTCTGTCCGTTTTCTTTGTTGTCTTTTGTGTTCAACAATCCAGCCTGCTCTTGATATCCATTTCATTCGACGCTCATGGGGTGTACCACACAAACTCACCCCGGTTCCCTGCCAGCATGGCGGGATTCATGACCGCTTAATATCTGATTATATGATATGCCCGTCAAGGTTTTTATCAACCTAAATCGCTATGAGACAGCGGCTTTGGTGCAGTGCAACAAAATGGATATTTCTTTGTTCTTGACAGAAGCCCTTCCTCAATTCTCATTGTGAGGCATGACTCGAAATAAATTGCTCAGAGTTCTATTGTATTGTGCGGGCATTGTTGCGATTCTCGCGTTTCTTGATCTTGCCAGGCTCCCAGGACACAATCATATGTGGCGGGAGATCACCGATTTCGGTCACACACCACTCTTTGGAGTACTCTCACTGATAATTCTCGGTTTTTTCACTTTGATACTGGGAGATTCAAAGACGAATCGCGTCTATCTCTATCTTGCAGCATTCGTAACAACGACAATCCTTGGTGTTATCACCGAATTACTCCAGATTGTGGGTCCGAGGGATGCCGATCTATGGGATATTGTGAGAAACATAGAGGGTGCAGCTTCATTCCTCGCATTGTATGTTTTTGTAGACCGGAGAGTGGTGAAGGGAACCGGGATTCTTACGAAATTCAGAAAGCATATCTCGATAGCCGGTATAATTATCTTCATACTGTCATTAGTTCCCACGATTCTCTGGGGAGCGACATATTTCAAACGGAATGCCCTGTATCCCCGGATTATTGTTTTTGACTCGTCTCTGTTTTTCAGATTCCTCGATACGAATTACGCGAGACTCAAGGCTGTTGATCCTCCGAAAGAATTTGCGAGTGCTGTTGGAGAGAAGGTGGGTAAGCTGACAGTATATCCGGGTGACTACTGCGGGTTTGAAATGGAAGAACCCTTCCCCAACTGGTTCCACGCTCACATCCTCGAGTTCAATGTCTATGTCCCGAAAGACACGACATTCTCACTTTCGATACGGATAGACGACAAGGAACACAATTTGGAGTTCACGGACCGTTATACCGGGGCTTTCATGCTGCACCAGGGAGAGAACAAGATCAGCATCCCGGTGGGTGAGATAGAGCGTGCCCCGGAGACTCGACATGCTGACATCCGGAATATTGACTATATTTTTGTATTTGTTTATAAGCCATTCGAGTCATTTGATATCTACTTCGACGAGTTCATTCTGAAGTCTCATCCTAATGAGAATATGGGGTTACCGGAAAGTATATCCACACATCCATAGGACTGACTTATCTCGGTTTAGGGATTTTACTATCAAGATGCTGACATCTCTTAACTGTTTTTGCAGGTCTGTCCGGCGACTGCCGGACAAGACCTTCCGGAACAGGATTGGAATCTTTCCCGGGCACAGTGAAAAGCTTCTTCATATTTTACTGAATTATCGGCAAAACGGTTGAAATTTGGGACGTATTGTATATATTGGGAATTTATTATGCGGTCCTGAGCCGTAAAATGGTTCATGAGGATGCGGGGATGCAACAGATTCCTCAACCAAAGACTGCGTATACCAGATCGACATTCGAAGTGCATAATTGATTTACTTACCAATAGAGGTATCTATGCCACTTATCATCACCAGACGGACAAAAGACGAAAAGTTCCGTTCGAAGATGAGGGAGATAAGCGGTACAGAGTTCAGTCAGTGTTTCCAGTGCGGAACCTGCTCCGGCTCTTGCCCTATGGTCGAGCACATCGACGCCTTTCCACGCAAGGTGATGGCGTTGTTGCAGCTTGGCGATTATGAATCCCTGCAGAACATCAATACTCCGTGGGTCTGCGCATCCTGTCACACCTGCATGGTTCGGTGCCCGCGTGGCATCGATATAGCGAAAGTGATGGAGGCGCTCAGGCTTGCCAAACTTCGTACGAATGAAAACCACATCGAGCCGTCCAATCTCCAGCCGGAAGAGGTAGTTGAACTTCCGCAGATTGCGCTGGTCTCCGGTTTCCGCAAGATGACATCGTGAGGTGAGCAAATGAAAGTCAGCTATTATCCGGGATGCACGCTTAAGACAAAGGCAAAGAATCTCGAATCATCGGCTCTTGCGGTTTTTGATGCGCTTGGTATCGACTACAAGGAGCTTGACAGGTGGAACTGCTGCGGTGCGGTGTATTCCCTTGCGGATGACGATCTGATTCACATGGTCGCACCCGTTCGGGATCTGATACGCGCGAAGCAGGAGGGTGCGGATACGATGGTCACGCTCTGCTCCATGTGTTACAATACTATAGCGCGTGCAAATGAGTTGATGAGAACGGATGAAGAGAAGCGAAAGACCATTAACGATTTCATGGATGAGGAACCGGATTATGAGGGTGAAATCAAAGTGGTTCACTTCCTCAATTTTCTCAAAGATGAAATCGGCTGGGATATGTTAAAAGAGAAAATCAAGTCGCCGCTTGCGGGATTGAAAGTGGCTCCATACTATGGATGCACGCTTCTGCGTCCAAAGGAGGTTGCCATAGATTCTCCGGATGCACCAAAGATCTTCGAGGAATTCATCGAGGCTCTTGGCGCAGAGGTGGTGCAGTTCCCATCGGCGAGTGTGTGCTGTGGTTCGTATCAAGCGATCGGTGCACCGGATGCCGCACTCAAGGTATCCTATGATATTCTCACCGATGCCGTGTCGCGGGGAGCCGATGCCCTCATTCTGACATGCCCGCTCTGTGATTACAATCTCGGGCACCGTCAGGGTAAAATGATTGAGAAGTACGAAAATGCGAAGGAAGTACCGGTACTCTATTTCACACAGCTTCTCGCTGTAGCTCTCGGAGTCCCGGTTGAAGAGATACACTTTGAGCTTAACCGCAAGTCGACGGTCGAGCTGCTCAAGTCACGGAATCTTATCGAAAAGATTCCGGCATAATTGGCAATAGTTTAACTGGAATAGATTAGCGAGGTCGTTAATGGGTACAACTCAAGAAGTGGCGAAAGAGGTCGAGGCCAAGCTGATTCCCATCCACATCATGGGGAAGCGCTACGAGGTTCCCGAAACTCTGACTATTATGAAAGCGATGGAGTACGCCGGATACAAGTATATCCGGGGCTGCGGTTGCCGCGGCGGCGTATGTGGAGCGTGCTCAACCGTATATCGCAAGCCGGGCGACTATAAGATTTACACCGGCCTTGCATGTCAGACTGTAGTCGAGCCGGACATGTATCTCACGCAGTTGCCGTTTTATCCGGCAAACCGTGCGGTTTATGATTTCAGTGCGCTGGAGGGGAAGCCGGAGGATATCTTTAGTCTCTATCCCGAACTGATGCGCTGTGTCGCGTGCAACGCATGCACGAAAGTCTGTCCGATGGATGTAGAGGTACTCGATTATGTGTCGGCGCTGAAGCGTGGCGATATAAAGGCTGCTGCCGAGATATCATTCGACTGCATCCAGTGCGGACTCTGTGCGAGTCGCTGTTTTGCGGAGATGCCGCAGTATCATATCGCGCAGCTTGCCAGAAGGCTGAATGGAGCCTACCTGACTCCCAGGGCTGAACATCTTAAAACGATGGTCGCCAATATCGAAAGCGGACGTTTTACCGATTGCCTGAACAAGCTCAAGGGTATGGGTGAGGAGGAACTCCGCAATACATATTCGGATAGAGAACTCGAACCGGCCAGTGCCGGTGAAGACTGGACTCCGAAAGAAAACGTCTGCCTGTAACGGTTGAACATTAGCGGGAGATTAAATAGATGCCTTATCCAGAGGAACTAAAAAAGCTGATAAAAGTCGTGGAGAGCACCCGTGCGGAACGTGTGGAGCGGAAAAAGAAAAATGAGGAAGTGCCCTTTATGACGCTCGATGAGCGCAAGGAGATGCTCCAGTATCATCCGGATGTCAAGGAGGAGGGACGCCGCGAGGTAAAAGTCGGTCCGAGCAAGGGTTATGCCATAGCTCATGAAATGGCGGACCTTATCGAGGCGAACTGCCGTGTTGATCCGTCAAAGGTCGACCTCTCCAAACCCGACTACGAGACGGATATTCTGGTGATCGGTGGAGGCGGTGCGGGAACATCGGCGGCAATTCTGGCCCAGCAGCAGGGGCAGAGGGTGATGATTGCCACCAAGCTCCGTCACGGTGATGCTAATACAATGATGGCCGAGGGCGGAATTCAGGCTGCCTCGAAGGGACACAAGGACTCGCCGTACTATCACTATCTCGACGTTATGGGTGGTGGTCATTTTAAGAATGATCCGGACCTTGTAGAGACACTGGTTACGGAAGCTCCGAAGGTCATCAAGTGGCTCGAAAGCCTCGGTTGCAATTTCTCAAAATTCCCGGATGGCACACTTAAGACCATCCATGGCGGTGGAACCTCACGCAAACGTATGCATTTCGCTGCCGACATCACCGGCGCGGAGATGATGCGTACGGTCCGTGATGAAGCCCGTAACTGCCCCGGTGAAATCGTGGTTATGGAGTTCTCACCGGCTGTCGAGCTTATCAAGAATGAGCATGGGCACTGCGCCGGTGCGGTTCTGTATAACCTCGATACCGAGGAATACCTGGTTGTGAAGGCTAAAGCCGTTATCATGGCTACCGGCGGTTCCGGTCGGCTGCACATTCAGGGGTTCATGACTACCAATCACTATGGTGCAACCGGTGACGGTATCGTGATGGCATACCGTGCGGGCGTACCAATCTGTTTCCTTCATACGGTACAGTATCACCCGACCGGTGTTGTGTTCCCCGAGCAGGCAGAGGGTATTCTGATTACGGAGAAATTCCGTGGTTCAGGCGCGAACCTTGTCAATATCGACGGTCAGCAGTTCGTGAACGAACGCGAGCCGCGCGATGTCGAGGCGGCCTCTATTATCAAGGAGTGCACGGTTAAGGGTAAGGGTGTTCCGACACCAACCGGCAAGCTCGGTATCTGGCTTGATGCGCCGATGATCGATATGCTCTCGGGTGAGGGAACGGTCGAGAAGGAATTCCCCGGCAAGCATATCCTGTACGAGCGGTTCGGTATTGATATTGCTAAAGAACCGATGCTGATTTACCCGACACTGCACTACCAGAACGGCGGGCTTGAATTCAAGCCGGATGGCACGACCTGTCTGCCGGGTCTGTTTGTTGCCGGTGAGGTTGGTGGCGGTATTCACGGTGAGAATCGTCTGATGGGCAACTCACTGCTCGATATTATGGTGTTCGGACGGATTGCCGGACAGTCTGCGGCATCTTATGTGAAAGAGCAGTACAAGGACGGCTCTTCCATGAATCTCGATCATGCTGTAGAGTATGATAAAGAGGTGGATGAAGCCGGTGTTGCGGAGGGCCGTGTAGCACCGATGATACTGCCGGATTATACCGATGCTCGCACACGCGAGAAACAGTTGACAGCTCACTATGTTGGCACATTGAGATAGATTTGAATATACCTATCTGTCAACATTGTTAGTGTTGATATACAGACCGCCGTGTTCCCCCCTCACGGCGGTTTTGTTTTGGTTTGCCGGGATTCTCTTCGGTTATTCGATAGTGATTGCACACTAAGAATGGGTTTTGTATAATCTGATATGGAAAGTTTGTTGTATTTTCTATCCTGTTTCAAGTAATGAATAAAACGACACATACAATAGTCAACGGTGATGCGCGTAAGATGTCTTTAGTGGACAGCTCTGGCATTCATCTTATTATTACTTCTCCTCCATACTGGCATTTGAAAGACTATGGAAGTGATGAGCAAATTGGTTTCGATGATTCTTATTCCAACTATATTAACAATTTGAATCTCGTATGGCAGGAATGTTACAGGATTTTACATAATGGATGCCGTCTTTGTGTAAACATCGGGGATCAGTTCGCCAGATCAGTTCACTATGGTCGTTACAAAGTCATACCTATTAGAACAGAGATTATTCGATTCTGCGAGAGAATCGGATTTGACTACATGGGTTCAGTAATCTGGCAGAAGGTAACCACATGCAATACCACTGGCGGCGCAACTGTTATGGGATCATTTCCATACCCACGAAATGGAATAGTCAAGATTGACTATGAATTTATACTTATATTCAAGAAACTTGGAACAGCTCCAAAGCCATCTTCGAGACAGAAAGAAAATTCGAAACTATCCAAAGATGAGTGGAATGAGTTTTTTAATGGACACTGGAAGTTTTCCGGAGAGAAGCAGGGTGGACATTTGGCAATGTTCCCGTATGAGCTGCCTAAACGGTTGGTAAAGATGTTTAGTTTTGAGGGAGAAACGGTACTTGATCCATTTCTCGGGAGTGGAACAACTTCACTGGCAGCATTGAGAAACGGAAGAAATTCAATCGGATACGAAGTGAATGGTGAGTTCATGAAATTGATTCGGGAAAAACTGGAGACAGGAAATGACCTGCTTGCCAAGGGTGACCTTACCTTCATGGAGGATACCTCTCGTCCCGGTCAACCAGATTTTGATTCGCTACCATACCTATTTACAGATCCGCATAGTATGGACAAGAAGATCGATCCACGTCATCTTTCATTTGGCTCACGAGTGAATTCATCTTCACAACCCCGGCAGGAATATTTCTCAGTCGCAGAGGTTCTCAGTGCCAACAGATTAAGGCTGGACAATGGAACGATGATTCGCCTACTTGGTATCGAGCCTATTCCGGGTAATGAAAATTCTGCTGTTGAGTATCTACGTTCCATGCTAAAGGGGCAAAAAGTCTATCTCAGGTTTTGTCCTGCTTCAGTTGGAAATGGAATATTGAGCTGTTATACTTAGTGTAGTCGTTCGACCCTGAGGGTTTCGAACCCGAAGGGAGGTACACGGAGGTAG